>C688J18823_10000056_pt1 | contig 58497 bp, 56 predicted proteins | sample HopSoiMetagenom1_FD_18823 | JGI IMG/M metagenome (IMG submission 18823)
AAAGGGGGGAGCCACAAGTCCGGAAAGAAAAAGAAGCAGAGTTCCAGCTCGACAAATAATGGCTCGAACGGCAGCACGCCGAAATAGCTGCTGGCTTCCCTGCTCGTTCCTATTTCGGCGGAAGAATAGCTCGGCGGATATGGCTCGGCGAGACGGTTCGGCGGATAATATAGTATTCGTTCAAGAGAGATGGCCACCCGCCCGCCCATTCCTGAAAGCTCGCGAATTTCCGCCCAGCGCGAGATAGCCCGCATCGCGGAGATGCGGAGCGTGCATGCTGCTTTTGCCTATCTTCACAATCAGGAAATGGAATTTCGCCGCTGGCAGCGTGAGCTTACTGAAATCCCGGCGCCTCCGTTCGGCGAAGCTGCGCGCAGTGAATGGCTGCGACAGAGATTTACCGCGCTCGGCCTTGAAAGCGTTCAAGTGGACAAGCTAGGGAACGTATTGGGTCTGCTATACAGCGGGCAGGCTTCGCCTCTGATCGGCATCAGCGTGCATCTGGATACTGTTTTTCCCCAAGGCACCGCGCTGCAAACGCGTGAAGAAGCCAACCGGCTTTACGGTCCCGGGATCAGTGACAACGCAGCAGGTGTTATCGCCCTTCTGGCTGTTGCCCATGGGTTGAAACGAACGCAGCTCAAACCCGCCACAAACATTCTTTTCATCGGCAATGTGGGTGAGGAAGGCGAAGGCAATCTTCGCGGCATGCGGCACCTGTTCGCGGCCTCCCCCTGGCGCGATGCCATTCAATCTCTGCTCGTGATCGATGGCGCGGGCACAGACACCTATGTGAATCAGGCGCTGGGAAGCCGCCGTTTTGAAATCACATTTCGTGGTCCTGGCGGGCATTCATGGAGCGACTTTGGCGTGCCCAATCCCATCATTCTGCTCGCGCGCGCTTTGGCTCGCTTTAGTGAGGTGCGGGCGCCGGAGTCGCCGCGCACTACATTCAGCGTGGGAGTCATTTCCGGCGGGACATCGGTCAACTCGATTCCTGAATCGGCAACAGCGCGTGTCGATCTCCGGTCTGCCTCCATGGAAGAGCTGCAAAAGCTGGAAGACCGCCTGCGCGAGTGCGCTGCTGAAGCCTGGAGAGAAGCGCCCTTGTCTCATCGCTCCGGCGAACTCAAAGTTACTCTGGCCATTGAGAGCATTGGTGACCGCCCTGCTGCTGAGCTGCCTCCCGATGCGCGCATTCTGCAAATTGTCCGCGCCGCGGACAAGCACTTGCGGATCGAATCTTTTCCACGGCTTGCCTCAACCGATGCCAACGTCCCGCTGGCGCTGGGCATTGAAGCCACGACTATCGGCGCTGGTGGCGACGGCGGCGGCGCGCACACGCTGCGTGAGTGGTTCGATTGCAGCAATCGTGATCTGGGACTCAAGCGCATTCTGTTAGTCTTGTTGGCTCTTACCGGAGTTCATGAATGAAAATTCTTTTCGCTGTTCTGATGGTGCTAACAATGGCAAGTTTGTCTTCCGCTCAGCAATCTCAACCCGCCGACACAATTTTTATAAACGGGGATATTTATCCGGGAGCACAGATGAATTTCGTCTGGGCTTCAGTATCCGAAAAGCCTCACCTTCCCGGAAGAGTAAAAGCTCTGGCTATTGCGAATGGAAAAATCATCGCCGCTGGAACGAACGAAGAAATTCAAAAGCTCAAAGGCCCAAAGACTCAGGTCATCGACCTCGGCGGCCAATTTGTGATGCCCGGCTTTAATGACGCGCACGTGCATCTCGGCTCCGGCGGCTTTGAAAAACTCGACGTCGATCTTGTCGGCAGCAAATCTCTGGATGACATGAAGCAGCGCATTGCCGCTCGCGTCAAGACCACCGGGCCGGGAGAGTGGATAGTTGGCCGTGGCTGGGACCATACGTTGTGGGCAGAACAGAAAACGCCGACAAAGGAAGACATTGACTCTGTAACAGGCGATCATCCGGCAATCTTCAATCGCGTGGACGGACATATTGCCATCGCTAACAGCGCGGCGCTGAAAGCAGCAGGCGTGACGGCGCAAACTCCCGATCCGCACGGCGGCAAAATTGATCGTGACGACAAAGGCGAACCCACAGGTATTCTGCGTGAGACTGCCATGGGCTTGGTCGGCAAGAAGATTCCGCCGCCCACCTCTGCGCAGCGCCGCAAAGCTGCTGAACTGGCCCTGCAGGATGCGGCGCGCTCGGGCATCACCTCCGCGCAGGACAACTCTGACTGGGAAGACTTTCTTACATATCAGCAAATGGAAAAAGAGGGCAAGCTGACTTTACGCATCTCTGAGTGGCTTCCCTTTGATGCTCCGCTGGAACAGTTGCTCCACGCGCGCCGATACCACTCCCAGGAAGATCCAATGCTGCACACGGGAATGCTCAAGGGATTTATGGATGGATCGCTGGGTTCACGCACCGCCGCCATGCTCGCGCCATATACTGACGATCCAAAAAATTCCGGTATACCGCGCTACGAACAAGACAAGCTGAACGCGATGGCGGCCGAACGCGCGAATGACAATTTCCAGATTGGCTTTCACGCCATTGGCGACCGAGGCGCGCGCATGGCGCTGGACGCATTTGCCTACGCAATCCAGAAGAGCAATAAGAAGAACCTCCGCTTCCGCATTGAGCATGACCAGATCGTAGCGCCTGAAGATTTTCAAAAGTACAAAGCGCTGGGCGTGATCGCCTCCGTACAGCCGAACCATCTGCTCACCGACATGAATTGGGCCGAATCACACATTGGCCCGGAACGCGCAAAGCACTCATATCCCTGGAAGGAATTTGAGGATAACGGAATTCCGCTGGCTTTTGGCACAGACTACCCTGTTGAACCCATCACGCCGTTCCGCGGGCTCTATGCAGCCATCACGCGCAAAAATGAAGCCGGGACAAAAGAATATTATCCCGAGCAAAAACTGACCATTGACCACGCCATTTACGCCTATACCGTCGGCGCGGCATATGCGGAATTCGCCGAAAACAAAAAAGGCCGGCTCTCTCCCGGCATGCTGGCCGACTTTGTCGTGCTTGATCGCGACATCACGAAAGTCGCCCCGCCGGAAATCTTAAAGACTCGCGTGCTGCGCACGGTAATCGGCGGCAAAACGGTGTACGAAGCGAAGTAGACCTAATGTGCCGTCCGATAAAGGTTGAACTGGGAATTGGTATAGAAGAAGACCTCGCTTGCTTTGCACAAAAAGCAAACTTCACCACGGATGAACACGGATGACACAGATTTAAAATTCAAAATTGGCCTATTGGGATTTTTTGATCCGTGTAAATCAGTGTCATCAGTGTTATCTGTGGTGAGGTTTGGTTTTTATGCAGTGCTTAACAAAATAAATCCATCGCTTAACTTTATGCGTTTCTTCAAAACGCTTCGTTATTTTGTTGCGTCCACTTTCGCGGCGCATTATAAAAGCTAACGGGCCACGCCGGTGGTTGCACACCGAACGCAGCCCTAACCACAAATCACCTTCTTTGGAAAGGCGACCCATGGCTGACACCGATTTTAGCAGCGCGCCAAAACCCCTCATCTACGATCTTCTTAACCGTCTCAACGCATCCTTCGCCCGCGTTCATCGCAACATGGAAGCATTGGAACAGGTCGGCATTTTCGACCCGCTCATGATGCAGACCCTTAACCGCCAGTCTGAGCACCTTCGCGCAGGCGTCAATCACCATCTGCTCGGGGCCATGCGCCGCATTGAAGAACGCGACCGCGAAAAATTTTCGCAGCCGCCAAATGAGTGAAACCCCACCGTTGAACCGTTAAATAGTTAAACAAGGGACCCGCCCCAGAGGCGGGTTTTTGTCGGCCCGACGTTGGATCGGTGCGTGGAGGTTCAGCCTGCGCGGCATGCCGCTACAAATGTCTGGCTTCAGCCACTGAGATTTTTCTCAAGGAGTTGCGGTAACTTTATTCTTAAATGAACTGCTGAAGGGTTGGAAGGATGCTCGCAGCTAAAACACAAAGGCTAATTACCAATTACTAATTACCAATTACTGATCATGTCGCTAGTTCCGGCTTGGCAACCGGCGCGGCTTGCTGAAGTTTCCTCTGCATGTGCGAGTCTCGCAACAGCCACGCGAGGTACGCCACAATCAAAAGATTTGTGGCGAAGATTGCCCATTTGATGTGTGTGGCATGGCGTGCCAACTCGTATATTTCAATCGGAAGATACAAGCATCCGCTGATCAGCGCGAACCATTCTGCCCAGGCTTTCTCCAGCCAGAGTCCTACCGCTTCAACAAACCGGATGATGGTGTAAGCCAGAGTGCCGGCAATCCACAAGTGGAGATTTCCGCGAGTCACGTGCCGCGCTCCGCGAATAATCTCGCGGGCCAGACGGCCGTCAGGATTCAGGTGCAAAATTTTGTGAAGAATACGCAGTAAATGCTCCGCCACATCTTGAATGTCTTTGTGCAGAAGACTTACCAGCCATATCGCCACCACAACGGCAAGCAGGCCCTTGCCCGCTTCAAACAGGGCAATTCCGCGCAGACCAAAATGTTTCGCGAGCAGGCTCTTCTGGGTATTCATTAGGCTCAGGGACGAAGAACTATTCTATATGCATCTTTAGAAGGGAACGGCGAGAGCTGTGTTGTTTCAACTTGACGCTTTGCGCATCCAGGAATGAAACCTCTCAGCCAAAAAGTACGTGGATCTTCTCTTGGCGAAAAGAAAAAATCTCCTGCACGTCCGATTGCAACTTGATCTTGTATGCCATCTGCCCCAGAAGGCCCAGTGGAAGCGCGAGGTTGATTGTGTCTGAGATCAGCGTCCTGCCATCGTTCGGCTCAAAACGATGCTCATGCCGCCACAGCTTGTAAGGCCCGCGCAGTTGTAGATCGACAAAGCGGTGCGGCGGCTCCCATTCCACAATCTCACTGTCCAGCGCAACGGGATTCCATGAACGCGCAGACTGTAATTGATCAGCGTTCCCTTTTGAACGGGCTGAGGCGTGACCTCAAGAATCTTAAAGTTCAACCACGGCGGAGTCAGCACCTGCAGGTTCTCTGCTCGCGAGAAAAACTCAAAAACCTCCGCCAGCGGGCGAGCGACCTGCTGCGTGAAGGCCAGGGTATAGGTTTTATGCGCCATTCATAGGCACCTTTCTTCCATTGGAACACATTGGACGCGCCGACAACGATTGGCATCTAACATTGAGAGTAGTTGCGGGCATAAATTCGCGGACGGAAATAAATGCATAGGCTTGGCCGGATTCTCGTAAGAATTAAAGACGCTCTGTGGCGCACGGTGGAAGCAGTGCCGACGAAGCATACCCTGCAGATGGCCGCGGCGCTTTCTTATTATTTTGTAATCTCGCTATTCCCGGCGTTTCTTCTGGTCTCCGCGATCCTCGCCTATCTGCCGGGAACAAATCCTTTTGAGCAGGTCCTCTCTCTGATGTCAGGCTTCGTGCCTCGGGAATCGATTGAGCTTCTCCGCAAAGTGCTTGCCACCGTGGTCACTCCCAACCGAAGCACGCTGCTTTCCTTCGGTATTCTGGGAACGCTGTGGACTGCATCCGGCGGTTTCGCTGCCGCCATTGAAGCCCTGGACATTGCTTACGACGTGGAAGAAGCGCGTCCGTTCTGGGTAACAAGGCCGCTGGCTGTCGGGCTGACGCTGCTGGTGGGCGTACTTCTGCTGGTCGCGCTGGCAGTAATGATCGTTGGCCCGCAATTTGGAACATGGCTGGCCTTGCGGACCAATCTCTCCTGGCTGTTCGCGGAAGCGTGGCCATATATTCATTGGACAATTGCGGTGGTGTTTACTGTGCTAGCCGTTGAAGCTCTATATTTTCTGGCGCCGAACGTAAAGCAGCGCTTCTGGGCGACGCTTCCCGGAGCTGTATTTGCCGTGGGCTGCTGGATCGGCCTTTCCTACGCGCTGGGCTATTACTTCCGCAGCTTTGCTCACTTTAGCAAGACCTATGGCGCCATGGGCGCTGTGATCGCTCTGATGGTCTGGCTCTACTGGACCAGCTTCTTTATGCTGGTGGGAGCGGAGATGAATTGCGAGCTGGCCAAAGAAACACCAAAGGGAAAAATCAAGCAGGATGAAAACCCCAGCGGGCTCACCGGTTTGGATCTCGCAGCTTAGGAGCAAACCACAAAAGACACGAAGGAACACAAAGTTGTGTGTTCTTACGTTTTGATACTTCGTGTTTCTTTGTGCCCTTTGTGGTTAAAACACTACCTTGCGGACTTAAACAATGAAAACACCGCGCCTTGCGGATCGGCGACGATGGACCATGTTCCCACATTTTCCATCTTGCGCGGAGGCATTAGCACCTTTACTCCCAGTTGGCCGACTTTAGCTGTGGCGGCTTCAACATCCGCCACCTGGAAATAAACCAGCCAGTGCGGTGGAGCATTAGGATTGCGGTGCTGGGCCGGCGGAATTCCGCCAATAAAGTGCTCCCCATTCTTGATGTGAATGTATCCGGAAGGATCTTTTTCGTCTTTCGATAATTGCCAGCCAAATAGATCGCCATAAAATTTGGTTGCGCGCTCCGGATCGGGAGTGCTGAGATCGGCCCAGCAAAATGTGTTGTCGCCGCTGATGCCAATGCCTTGATGGCTCTTAGGCTGCCACAGGGAAAAGACCGCGCCGGTGGGGTCCTGGAGAACTGCCATCCGTCCCACATCCATTACGTCGAACGCCGGAGCATGCACGGTGCCGCCGGCCTGAGCGGCCTTGGCGACTGACTGATCGGCATTTTCAACGGCAATATAAAGCATCCAGTTCGGAGGCACGCCTTGCGCGCGCTGTTCCTTGCGCATGGTATAGGCAGCTCCGGTATTGCGGCCGGAAAGCTTGAACATGGAGTAAAAATCGTCCGGCCCCATGGGACTATCTTCCACTGCCCAACCGAAGAGAGATGTATAGAATTTCTTGGCTGCGTTCTGGTCCGTAGTCGCCAATTCAACCCAGCAAAACGAACCAGCAGGGTGCTTATCGATATTTGCCATAGCTCAAAAGTATACGCCGATGACGGTCATCCACGTTGCCGGATCAGGACTAACCTACTCGGGCAAACAGCACGTCCCACTCCTGATGTCTTTGCGAAGGCACGGCGCGGCTTCCTGGGAATGTTTGCTCCAGCAACTCCACTTTCGACATGGCCTTGACGGCAAATTTCCGCCAGTCCGGAAGAGGTCCGCTGCTGCTTTGGCCGCCAATCTGATAGGTGAAGAGGTTCACCGTATTTTTTTGAATGCCATAATCCTGTGGCTCTACAAGGCGAGGTTCGCCTTTATAGAAAAATCGCAGCAGCCGCTTGTCATGGATCGCGGTCAGGATGAGTTGATGGACAGCGGGATCAATGCCTGGTGGCGCTGGATGCCGCATCATGCGAAGTGACCCGCTCATTTCTATATTATCTACGAATTTCCATCTGCTTCCGCGCATGCTGGGGGCGAAAGTTTGTAGAATTTGGTTCATAATAGAGTTATGAAGCGCTCCGGAGTCGCCGACCTGCCTTTGCATGGCGGGCGTGTGCCTCCGTGGCTTGCCGAGCGCATGACGATGCTGGGCACCGCGATTTCCGAGAGTGTTCTCTACCACTACGGCGCGCCGGAACTGCTCTCCCGGTTGAGCGATCCTTTCTGGTTCCAGGCGCTGGGCTGCGTGATGGGCATGGACTGGCACTCTTCCGGAATCACAACATCGGTCATGGGTGCCCTCAAGCGCGGCCTCAATCCGCGCGCGCATGAGCTTGGCATTTACGTTTGCGGCGGACGCGGAAAACATTCCCGCAAAACCCCGGAGGAACTGCGTGCGGTTGCCGATCGTGAGAGCCTGAACGGCGACGAACTCGCTCGCACCAGCCGCCTCACCGCAAAGATTGACAACAACGCTATTGCCGATGGATTCCAGCTATACCTGCACAGTTTTGTGGTGAGCAAGGCCGGTGAGTGGACGGTCATTCAGCAGGGAATGAACGACGCGACAGGTCTCGCGCGCCGCTATCATTGGCATTCAGCCACGGTGCGGGACTTTACTTCTGAGCCGCATACAGCAATTGTGGGTGAAAGCGTTATTGAAGGCTCAATCATGAACCTGGTGGATAGCCGCGCCAAAGCTGCGCAAGCTACGTTGCTGGAGATTACGCGTGAAAATCCCGAGCGCACCCTACGTGAAGTTCCACGGCTCACTATGCCGGCACACCATGATGTCCGCGAAAAAGATATTGACGTGAAGCGGCTGGGCGCTGTGCTGGCGGTGGCCTACGAAAAGCAACTGCGAGACTTTGCCAATCTTCTGTTACTGGAAAATCTTGGGCCACGCACATTGCAGTCTCTGGCGCTGATTGCCGAAGTCGTGCATGGAACGCCGACGCGCTTCGCTGATCCGGCGCGATTTTCATTCGCGCACGGCGGAAAAGATGGCCATCCCTTCCCTGTCCCGCTGAAGACTTATGATGAATCGCTTTCGGTATTACGTCGTGCACTTCAGCAGGCCAAGGTCGGTCATACAGAAAAATTGAGCGGCTTCAGTCGGCTTGATCGCTTTACCCGGATGGTGGAAAAGCAGCGTCAACCACAAGTAGATTTCAAAGCAGCTCTGGCACATGAGCGCAAGATCTCACCGTCACTCGACGGAAGAACCGTCTTCGATGATCGCAAGCCACAAGCAAAAAAGAAGAATGATAAACAGCTGAAGCTGTTTTGAGTTCCCAACCGCTTTCATCTAACTACACTGCACACGCGATCATGAAACAATTTTTGGCTTTTCAACTCCAAGCGGAGGTAGCTTCTTGCGCGATTGACTTCCGTTTTCGATGGAATACGAAACCCAGCCTCACGGCTGGGTCACATTGAAAATTTTCCTGCAAAATTACTGCTTCGTCAGCGTGCCAGTGCCGCTGTCGCCACCGCATACGCCGCCAGTTACAGTGTAAGTGCCGGTCACTTGTGTTGGAGTCGCCGGACTGGTCAGGTTGCCTATGAACTCTGTGTGGCTGCCGTCGCTATTGATAATGATCACATCCACCACGCGGCCGGCCATCCCGCTTCCTGTTGCCAGGGTTCCAGAACTGAAGCATGTAGATCCGGTCAAAGTTGCTGTTCCGGAAAGGGGAAACAGTCCAGTATTATCCGCTGTGCCTTCAGTGATGGGAACTGAGACTCCCACCTGCGGATTACCCAGTCCATTGGAGGTAAATGTGCCTTTCCATGTTGCCGTGATGGAAGGAACCAACACCGCGGTAACAGTGCCTTTGTCGCCGCCCGCACAGCCTGTCCCGGAGACGGTATAGCTGCCACTCAAGGCAGTGGCGGAGCCGGTCAGGGTCGCAGTAATCGTTTGCGAAGCGATTGCAGCCGAGGTCACAGTTGCGGTCTGCCCGGAAATGGTTCCTGAAACCGGAACTGCGGTACCAAACGTGAAGCAGGTGGAGTTGGCCACCCGTACTCCTCCGGAAATAGTGCTACCGGATTGATTGACGTCGCCACCGATGATGAAAGTCGGGCCGCTTGCGGAGGTCACACCTAAATCCCAGTTGCCGGAAGTGATGGCCAGTTGCGCGCCTGGCGTAGGCGTGGGAGCGGTCGTGCTGGATCCGCCTCCGCCGCATCCTGTGAACACACAGATGAGTAGAACGATTGCTATTAAATAGACAGAACGCACGGGTGCAGTCTCCTTAAATAAAGTAGTGCTGAGCAGGGGGAAGGGAGCTGAAGGTCTTAATTGTCAGCGATTGGTTGCAGTGTACTTTGAAACGCTGTAGCTCGTAAACAAAAATATGCAGATTTCAGGGTTACAAAGGTAGTCTCCATTGCATTATTAAGTAAAACTGAGCTTTAGATAGGTAACGATTAAGTCTGCCCGGCACCTTTGCGCCCTGCTTCCCAATGTCGGCGATCACATGCGATCTCGGCGTTCCCGTCGATAGCCGTACCTTGCACCCGCTCCCCTACCTTAACCCCGAAAAATATAGACTTACACGATTCAACCCCGGGGTCGATTCTGGAACTGGGTCCTTACTCCGGATCAGTATCATCTGCGTTTATCAGCGGTAAGGTTTTGATTTTCCGATCACCCGATCACGTGCGATCCTTGGTGCTCCTTCGTGTCCTTCGTGGTTTAAGTTCCCGTTGCCCTCACTTCCTTCCCGCTCTCTTCTGCGCAATCACCAACCCTCTTGGCGTTGGCAGAAACACCACTGAAATCAGTCCTTCATCCTCCATCCGCTTGGCGCCTTCGCGGACGGTCTTCAAATGCGAACTGGCGTCGTGCATCAGAATCAAGCCGTTGGGATTGATGAACGGGAGAAAGTGCCGGACTTCAGGCTCGCGCAGCTCAGGCAGTGAGTCGCAAAAAAGCACGTCGATAGTCCCGGCAACGCGCGTCTCCAAACTGGATTCGCAGCGGAAGTCGATAAACTTTTTCAGCCCGGAGGCCTCAATCTTCTCTTTGGCTTTGGCAAAGACTTCTTTATCCGGCTCGCATGTAATGATCTTGCCGGAGCCGTTCTGTTTCAGCCCCTCGGCCATATAGATGGTGCTTACGGCAAGAAACGTCCCGGTCTCAACCACCAGGTTGGGTTTTACGGTGGTCATCAGGCATTTCAGAAAATCCAGGACTTCAACTTCAGCGGTCATGGTGTCAAACATCCTCCAGCGCTCAGGGTTGGGACATTCAGGCGTTGCGCGATGGTATTCCGGTTTGGTTTCCTGGTTGCCATGCTGGACCACGTGGTCCAAAACTTTGTGTACAGGATCTACTTTGCGAAATCGACGCCTCGCAACGATCAGCAGAATGATTCCAGCCACGATGGTCAGCAGCGCGGCCAGTTGCGCGTTGCTCATGCCCCACAGCACGTGCGGATTGATGCGGACGAACTCCACCAGAAAGCGCTCAAGGCCGAACAGGACAAGAAATTCGCCGGTGATCACGCCGGGAGCAAGCGGATGTTGAATGGCGCGCGAACCGCGCCGCCATATGTACCAGCCAATCAGCACGCAGGCGATGAATTCATAGATCGGCGTGGGATGCACGGCACAGTTTTGCGGCCAGCCATAAATCGCGCATGTACCGTTGGGGCCGCTGGTAGGAACAAGACCATCGGGAAACGCCATGCCCCACGGAACATTCGTGGGTCTACCATAGTCGCCATCGCCGGAGATGAGGCAGCCGATGCGCCCCACCGCGTATCCGACGGCCGCCGCGAAGCTGGAAACATCCAGCATGGTAAGCATATTCACGCCGTTGCGCCGGGCAATGATCAGCAGCGCGGCAATGCCGGCGACGAAGCCTCCAAACCAGGCAAAGCCGCCGCGGAACCAGCCCAGCAGAGCGCCAAAGCTTTTGAAGGTATCGGCGTTCATGCGGTCGGCAGGTGTATCCACGATGTGCCAGACCTTAGCGCCCAGAATTCCCGCGAACGCCACCACGGCGACGATGGTATAGGGATCAAGCTTCATCAGCTTGCGCCGCTTACCTTCCGTTTCCAAAGCGCGATCGGCTTCAGTGAACGCAAGTTTGCGCCGCTTGATCTCGCCATCAAGAGCGTAATAAGCAGTGGCAAAGGCCACAACCATCAGCAGGCCGAAGGTCGGAATCTCCAGTGGCCCAATGTGTATATAAGGAAGCAGTTGGTTCCCCTTGAAGGGTGAAAGATTTGAAGACTCAGTATAAATGCCGGCTGTCGTCCTGAGCGGAGAGCCGCGCGAAAAGTCGCGGATCGAAGTCGAAGGATCCCGAGAATGCGTACGTGTCCATGCTGATCAAGGCGTTCGCACGACAAGAAAGAACTATCTCGGCGTCGGCTCCGGCACCGCGCCGCGCACTGCTGCCGTCGCTCTAACCACAAGGCGGGCAGGTAGGATCAACAAGCGCGGCAAGGAACCATCTTTTTCACGAAAGCGACGCAGATCGGCCATGGATTTAACGCTCAACCGCTCGGCCATGAGAGCGTGTGCAGGAATGTCTTTGAACTCAAACAGCGCCGCCGGACGAAACGTCTGGTGCTTGGCCAGCAGCAGTTCGCGTTCGCTGCGCAGGTCCGGCCGCAGAGCGGGATCAAGAATGAAACACCAGAAAACGTCCCAATCGCGCGGCTTGCCGTCAACGGTGTATTTGTTGATGACCAAGTTGTGATCGTATTCGGATTTTCCCGGCGCGCGATATTGCATTCCCGGCGCCACAAAATAAAGGTTCAGGCGCTTGTCGACAGGCTTGTCTTCCGCCACGCGCTCGCCCAGGTTCCAAGGGCCCACGCTGGCCAGCCGATGTCTGCCTGCGGTTTCAGGCGTAAAGATGAGGTCATCGCCATCGTGATAAACGGAAAATGGCTTCACCGATTCACGCATGGAAGCGCCGGCAACAAATGCAGCGGCGGAAATCGCAATAATGGAGACCACACGTAAGCGGCGATGCAGCATTGGCGTGATTATGGCAGGGTGCAAAGAACACGGCAAGGAGCTAAGTCGGTTCCCTGTGATGCTAAAGTGAGTAGACGTGCGTAACATCCTCCAGCATCGCGGGATGCGGCTGATTTTTGCCGCGAATTTGATCTCCATGGTCGGCAGCGGCATGAACTCCGCGGGCGTGACCTGGTTTCTGCTGCAAAAAACGCATTCGGAAACGGCCTTGGGAACTCTGCTGATGCTGCAAACCATTCCCGCGCTTATGATGTTGCCGTTCACCGGCGTGGTCATCGACCGCGAAGATCGTCGCCGATTGCTCATGGTGCTGGACGCCGTTCGCGGTTTGGTGATTTTGATCGTGGCCATCCTGGCTTATCGTGGTCTGGCAACGCTGTGGGAAGTTTATTTGATGTCCGTCATTGTCGCGGCGGGCTTCTGGATGTTCTGGCCCACCATCACCGCGCTGATTCAGGAACTCACGCCGGATTCGCAGTTCGTGCATTCCAATAGTTTTCTGCTCGCAGGCGTGCAGGGCGGATGGCTGGTCGCAGGCGCTGTTGTGGGATTTGTCTATAACAAGATCGGGCTGCACGGCGTTCTGTTCATCGACTTCGCCAGCTACGTGCTTTCGTTCATGTGTTATCTATTCGTGCGCAAGGGCAAGCACACGGTGGCCGTGGCCGATGCAACCATCATGCATGAGAGCGCAGTAGCCAAGTTTATCCATGAATTGAAAGAGGGTATTGCCTATATCAAGCTGCGTCCGCGATTGCTGCTGTTGGGCATAGCGTGGGCTTTGTTCATCGGCGGAATGTTGACGCAGGGCGTGATCACCGCGCCGTTCAGTGACCGCATTTTAAAATCCGGGGCGATCGGGTATGGATGGCTGAATGCTGGTTGGGCCGTCGGCGCATTCATGAGCGCAATCTATACGCCCGCGCTTATCCGAGGCGCCGGACATCGCCGCGCCATAGGGATTTCCATGGCATTGCTGGGCCTCTCGCTCATCTCATTGCCCTTTATAGGATCACGCATCCAGGGCGTGTTGGCGATCTCCGATGCATTGAAAGTGAGTATGGCGTTAGCTGTGTGCGTGCTGGTTTATTGCCTCATGGGCTGTTGTCGAGCGCTGGGAGGAGTGGCCATTACCAGCACCATGATGGAATTGGTCCCCAAGCACTTCATGGGACGCGTGCAGAATACGTTTTATTTTTTGGGAACTCTGATGCAATTGGCATTCTCATTTATCGTGGGCACGGCTTCTCACACCAAGGGGCTGGCGCAAGGGTTTGCGATTGTCGGCTGCATCTATCTGCTGGCATGTTTCACTGGCTCATGGCCTGCAAGAGATGTGGTGGCCGAGCCAAGCGGCGGGCGGTTGGAACAAGAGACCTGATTCTCGTAGTAAGCGGGTGGTGCTGCTTGGGATTCAAGTCGCAATTTCAAAGAACATGTTGCCGCGGAGCGGCATTCGCGTAGAATCGGCTAAAGCTAGGATGGCTAAAGCTAGAATCGGCTGAAGAAAGGACCGGAGCAGCAAGCCTCATGGACAGCAATCCCGTTACGCACAATGAAGCCCAGGGCCAGTTTGAGATCGCGCTGGGGAATGAGAAAGCTCTACTGCAATACCGCCGCACAGACCACAGCATCACCCTGCTCCACACTGAAGTTCCACAAGCTTCCAGAAGACGCGGCCTGGGAAATCAGCTTATACGCGCTGCGCTGGACTTTGCTCACTTTAATCAGCTCAAGGTTGTTCCCGTATGCCCATTCGTAAAAGCATATTTACAGAAGCATCCTGAAGCCGCAAGCTAATCGGTTACCGAAAATTCTGAGTTACGGCGCCGCTGCCACGGCTTCACAACAGGCGCACACGCAGATTAAAATGCAATTCGGAACCTTCAACATTCATGAAAAAAGTCGTTGAACGTGAAAAGAATAAGAACTATTACCGCGTGCTCCACGTCCCCATCTGGATATGGGTATTCTGGATTCTCCCCGGCCATCTCACTGCGGATCTTTATGCCCACGGCCCTGACCACCGTCACTGGATCTGGCTGGCAATCGTAACCGCCGTTTGCATCTGGCGCGGATTCGCCGGACGTCTCCCCGGCGGCGAGCCTCGGCCTTACATCACGCACTATGGCGAGCCCAAACCGAACCTCTGGTATCGCGTGGTTTGCTACACTGCCGCGTGGATTGACCTGCTGGTGCCGTTCACCATTAACCTGATCGGCCTGGTCATCAACTTTTTCTTTGGCCGCTGGATCATCAACGATCTCTTTTACAAGCTTTACTACCCACTCGCCGCTGCCATTGTGCTTGCGACGATTCTGGATTTCACGCCCCGCGCGGCCCGTTCCACCCGTGATGAAGGCGCTGAAAAGGGCTGGTTTTACGTTGCCGTGTGGACAGTAGTCCCCACGCAGCTTGCTGGTTGGGCGATGTGGCGACTGGGAAAGTATTTTGATCTTTCACCCGCCAGCCTGGGCAATGTGCGTCTTGCAACTTTCTTGATTGTTGCAGGAACGTTCTTCACCTTGGGGTTACTTGGCAAGCTGCCGCGCAGCCAGCGCTACCATATTCCTGAAGGCGTGATTTCAGATATGCCGGTCTCGGCGGGAGCCTGATTGCCGATTCTGCGCCGCTTTGCACAAACCCCAAACCTCATCACAGATAACACTGATTTACACGGATCAAAAAAATTTCAATAGGACCATTTGAACTTGTAAAATCCGTGTAATCTGTGTTCATCCGTGGTGAGATTTTCTTTTCCGCAAAGCAATCTGCGCCGCAGCAGCTTACTTCGACAGGCTGAACGCCACAATCGTGTTCCCCCGTTTGCCCGTTAGCTTTTCTGCTTGCGCAATGAGCTTCTCTTCCAGATCGTCGGGGTCGGGAACCATCTCGCAGTCGGCAATCTGCTGATCGCTCGCGCCGTGATAGCACAGTTCGCAGGTAGCCAGCCCGTCTTCCGGACCTGACCGTACCGGCGGACCAAAAGTGCGGCACGTCATCGGCCGCGCATCGTATAAATCACAGGCTCCACTTTCAGGATCAAGCGCGGGACAAGGCTCGTCATTGGCAAAATCGGCGAATGCTGCTTCAGCTTCTGCATCTTCGCTCAGAATGCCGGTCCTGGGATTTCCGGGAAAATTGGGTAATAGTCGCTTAATCGCCTGCTGTGCGCGTTGGCGTACTTGCGCCGCACGCTTCGGATCTTCGGATGTAAGCACGGCTAGCCCTTGTTGTAATCGCAGCGCGTCCAGTTGGCTGATCGCGAATGGCCCATAGCAGCACTGCGTGCATCCTTTGCGACACACCAGCCAATCGCCGCTCTTGCGTGCTGCTTCTGCCAGCGCGGCATCCACAATCTGGATTAGCTTCTGGTCGGCCGTTGGCAGGAAGGTAGGCACTCTTAAAGCATATAGCAAAAAATAACGGGCGAAGCTTACCGCGCTCGCCCGTTTGTTCCTTGTTACTGTTACTCGCTGCTATTTCTTTTCTTCGGCTTTCTTTTCTTCAGCCGTCTGCTTGGCCTTCCGCATCATCGTGAGTTTTTCCACGTTCAGTGAGTGGTCGGACTCATTCAGCTTGGCCTTCACTTTCACGTGATGGCCTTCATGGCCCTTCACGGCGTCCATGTTCTCAATGTTCCACGCCTGCTTGTCTTTGTCGTTAACAAAGACGGTCTTGCCGCCTTCGTCTTTCACCCAGCCGGTCAGGCTCATGGCCTTGCCTTTTTCGGCAGCCTTGGCTTCTTTCTTCTCGGCTTTGGCGGTCTTCTTGTCAGTGCCTCCCGGATTGGCAGCGGGCTCCTGCGCCAGCATGCTCAGGGAAGCAGCCATCACAAATGCAAACAACAATGTAATTGAGCGTTTCATAGGTTCTCCTCGCGTCGGTTTTATTTCTACTGTTCTTTTGAGATGCCGCCACTTCGGCGAAGGAGGGCTGCCATAACTATAAAAACAAACAACTTAGGCCAACACCAGAACGAAGAAAATGTTGCGCTCAGGCCTTAACCTTTTGCGCAAATTTTTGCTCGAACTTTTTTACCTTAGGCGCTACCACAAACTGGCAATAAGGCTGGTTTCCATTGTTGGCGAAATATTCCTGGTGGTAATCCTCGGCCACAAAGAACTTGGCCGCCGGCTCCAGTGACGTTACGATCGGATTCGGCCAGTGTTTCGCCGCATTCAACTCATCAATCACTTTCTTCGCCTCGCGATATTGCTCTTCCGTCGAGTAGAAAATGGCCGAGCGATATTGCGTCCCCATGTCATTGCCCTGGCGATTGAGCGTGGTGGGATCGTGGATGGAGAAAAACACGTCCAGAATCTCCCGGAAGCTGACGGACGCGGGATCGAATGTTACGCGCACCACCTCCACATGTCCCGTGTCGCCATTGCACACCTGTCGATAGGTGGGGTTCTCTACGTGGCCACCCATATAGCCCGATTCAACTGAGGTGATGCCTTCCATGCGGTCGAACACCGCTTCCAGGCACCAGAAACATCCGCCACCCAAAACCACAGTTTGTAAATTATTCATAAGTATTTGATTGCCCTGCGTTGAAAAAGTTCCATTTACAAGATCCAGCTTACTCACACGCCTGTTCTGCTGACAACTCCCCACGCCAAAATGCCTTCTTATTACAGATTCAGCTTAGGAAGAAATTTATGCGCGGAATAATTGGGCGCACGAAACTTGCGCTCCTCAATTTTATTTTCATCTTTCTGCTCGTCTTCGCCGTGCGCGCCAATGCGCAGGTTGTAATTGCCCAGATCAGTGACACGCATCTTGGCGAGCCCAGTGCTCCGCACGCCTTCGACAATCTCCGGCGTGCCGTGGACATGGTAAACGCCCGTCATCCCGACGCAGTCATCGTAAGCGGCGATATCGGCGAAAACTATGACCAGTGGCTGATCGCTCGCGGCATCCTGAAGTGGCTGCACGCGCCTGTGTACTACGCGCCGGGAAACCACGATGTCCACAGTACTGACGTGCAGAAATATCGTGAGGTCTTTGGTCCGGACTACTATCGCTTTCAGGTGAAGGGCGTCACCTTTGTGGTGATCGATTCCCAGCTTCTCGGCAATTTCGACAACTTCGACGCGCAGTCGCCGCAGCCGCTGCCGGTAGCGACGCAGGCTGAAGGCGACAAAATGCTTGCCTGGCTCGGCGAGCAGCCGGGGAGCCGCACTGCCGATAACCGTCGCCGCCGCTGGTGGAGCTTTGGCCACGGCCGCGAGCCGCAGCGCTTCCAGGATGATGACAGCGATGACCGGCGCGGCGGAATCGTCATCGGCATTCAGCACATTCCTGCCGCGCGCGGCGACAATATGCCGCCCGACCCCAAACCTTACTGGACCATCAACGAGCCGTATCGCTCGCGCGAACTCGCGGTCTTGCACCGGCTCGGCGTCCGCCACATGCTCGCCGGCCACTGGCATGTAGGAACGGTCTTTGAGCGCGATGGCATTACCTGGCACATCGCGCCGACCACCAGCCGCCTACTCCCCTGGAGCAGTCCACTTGGTTTTGCCATGCACACCATCAGCCCAAACGGAGATGTGAGAACAGAATTTGTCCCGATTAACGCGGAGCCATAACCTCCGCGTTTAGCTCGGCGGTCCTGCAAGCTTATCTACATGCGGTGACTGTCCGCCCAGCCACTCCGGATGGTGCGCCGTGGAATCGAAATGCGCTGAAGTCTTGAACAATTCATATTCGCCTTGCGCCGCTACTTTTTCTGTCTTGGCCAGCAGCGCCGCTACTTCTTCTTTGCTCATCGGCTTGAAAGTTTTGGCTGCCTCAAACGCCTGCTGCAAAATTTCCTGGCTGTCGATTCCTGTTATCACCACTGAAGTCGGCAGGTTCAGCGCGTAGTGCAAGCATTCCATGGGCTTGACCACGCCGCTTTTCAGAATGATCTGATCACCCATGGACTTCATTCCCAGCACGCCGATCTGCTGTTCCACCAGTTTGGGCAGCACCAATTTACCAAAGCTGCGGAAGTGAGCGTCCATTACGTTCAGCGGCATCTGCACGGTATCGAAATGAAAATTGTGTTTTGCCGCAACCTCCAACATATAAAGATGGATGTGCGGATCTTTGTGTCCGGTAAATCCGATGTAGCGCACCTTACCTGCCTTCTTCGCTTCCAGCACAGCTTCCTGCGCGCCGTTCTCGGCAAAGATTCTGTCCGGATCGTCAAACCGGATAATCTCGTGATGCTGTATCAAATCAAGGTGATCGGTCTGCAGCCGCTGCAATGATTCATTGATTTGTTTGGTCGCTTCTTCTTTCGTGCGGCCGTCGAGCTTCGTCATCAGAAAAACTTTTTGCCGATACCCATCCTTCAGCGCTTTCCCCATGCGGACTTCGCTTTGCCCTTTGTTGTAGTCCCATGAGTTGTCCATGAAGTTGATTCCGCCATCGATGGCGGCACGGACCAGCTTGATGCTGTCATCATCGCTAAGCTTGGGCTGTCCGATGTGGAACCCGCCCATGCCAATGGCGGAGACGCGCTCGCCAGTCTTCCCCAGTGTGCGAAAAATCATCGAGCCCCCTTCTTTGCTTCCGCCCGCACCCGATTGCATGCCGCTGCCAAATCTGCTGGCCAGGCCTCGCGCACCCCGCGATGCAATTCCGGCCAACGCTACGCCTCTCAAAAATTCTCTGCGCTGCATAATGGCTTTCGTCTCCCGGTTTTTAAAGCTATGCAGCAAGCAGATCTTCATAGCCGCGTGCTGCGACTTCTTCCTGGCTGATGGGAATACTTGCCGGCCACGGCTCATCCACGCCCATGAGCGCCAGCGCGCTGCCCAGGAGCGCCATGTTCTTGCTGAAGTGGATCATTTCATTCATGCGCTGCTGCGGGTCTTGCATATTCCAGAAGTTATGCATCACCGGAGAAACGCCCGCAAGAAATCCGGCAATCGCGGCTGTGCCCAGCTTTGGTTTTACGCCCAGTAGTATGCTCATGCCGCCGGCAATCAATACCACACCGGTTGCTGCCACCGCTGCTTCAGCCATGGGTACATTCTTTGACTCTGCATATTGGCCCATTTGCTTGCGCTGTTTGAGATGGTTGATGCCGTTATAAAGAAAGAATCCACCAAACATCAGACGGCCAATGAGAAAAGCTGCTTTCATGGGAACTACCTCCGTTCTTTGAGTGACCATGATTAGGATTCGATCTCTTACAGTTGGGTGGCCACAGTGAGCGAGACGGTAGATCTTCAGAAATGACTTTGATTGCTGGATAAATTTGCGAGCTGCTCAATCCCGACCGTTCAATTGCGGTGGTCTGCTTATTTTTTCGCTGGCTTGTAAGCCGGTATTTCCTTGTTGAGCTGGTTGATCATGTCTCGCACGGTGCGAGCGTGATCCCCGTCCGGCGCATATTGCAGATATTTATTCAGCGCCTCCGTTGTCCCCGGAGGGACCGCATACTTTCCGCGCTCCACCTGCCCTTGTCCAAAGAGAATTGAGCCTTTAATGAAGTACGCATCAGCCAGCGTGGGGTCCGACGAGATAGCGTGATCGCAGGCCGTTACTGCTTCCTGGCTGCGCTTCAGATTGTAGTAGGTGGCACATAGGTTCAAATACGGCATCGCGGGATATGCAGCCGATTCCGCCGCCTGCTGGAATACTCCAATTGCTTCATCGTATTTTTTAAGCTGCACCAGCAGGTGGCCTTCAGAATTCAACATTTGTCCCAATCCGATTCTTGTACGCGAATCCGGCTGTCCTTCCATCATTTTCTGCGCCGCCGCTACTCCTTTTTGNTAGGACCCAAGGGCATCTTTCGGCTTATCCAGCGCCATATAAATGCCGCCCATCACCTGGTATGGTCCCCACTGCGCGGGATCTTCTGTGATGGCCTGATTGCATTTCTCAATCGCGGCCTCATATTTGCCGGCGTTCGTGAGCGCGTTACATGCCCGATATTTCGCCATGAACGGCCGCGGATACGTTGCCGCCGCTTTTTGATAGAGCGCCACAGCTTCATCCACCTTCTCCATGCGGTCATAACAATCGGCTTCGGCCAACAGCAGATCGCCAATATTTGTCAGCGCGCGATCAGAATCGGAAGCGTTCTTCAGCGTCTTTTGCGCGACTTCCACTCCTTTGGCAAAGCTCTCCGCCGCTTCCGCGTAATGCATCTGGTTGGATTCAAGCGTTCCCAGGTTCTGGTAGAACTCCCAGCGATTCGGGTCCAGTGCAATCAGCTGTTTTATTAGACTGATCGCATTCAACCACTCTTCAAGTCCCACAGCCGTGTGGTACTGCACCATCAATTTGTTGATCTTTGCCGCATGGGCATTTTCCTGCCGGAGCAATTCCTGTTGTTCTTTCGTTTTCTTTCCTGATGCCAGATTCGTCCCGCCTCCCGAGCCATCCTCCGCAGATAAATCCACGTTGAGGACATTTTGGGCCTCTACTTCCGTATCCGCAATATCGCCAACATGCTTTTTGCCGGAGTAAACATGGCTGCCGTCCGGTGCGGTAATCTCAATTTGGTAGACGCCATATTCCACGCCGACAAGAGAGAATTTGCCGTTCTTATCGGTTTTAACTTTGTAGACCTTTCCTGTGCCTTCAATGATTCGTTCTGCCACCCGGTCGACCGTCCCCACATTGGTGTACACCACCTCAGCGCCCGTCATGGGATTGCCCTCGCGATCCAGTATTTGCCCGGAGACAGAAGCCAGAAAGCGTTGCATCGGCAGCAACAGCGCCAAAATCATCAGGCAATAACTAGTCATGGGCTCTCCGCAAGTCTATTCATGGCGACGTGCGTTCATCCCGGTAAGTGACACCACAGGCACTCAGAATGTTCCTTCTCTCTTCACCTGCCTGTAATTAGATCGAAAGAGAGAGCCGTCGGTTATCATCAAAACGCCATTTTCTTTATGCTTCCACCCAATCAAAGGTTTTGGTCACTGCCTTCTTCCACTGCTTGTACATCTTTTCGCGGAGCGCTACATCCATCGCTGGTTTCCATGTTTTCTCCGCCGACCAATGGCTGCATAGCGCGTCCACGCTGCTGAAAAATTTTACGGCCAGCCCGGCCGCGTATGCTGCGCCCAGGCTAGTCGTCTCTTTGGTAGACGGCAACACCACCGGTCGATTGAGTATGTCTGCTTGAAACTGCATCAACAGCTCGTTTCCCACCATTCCGCCGTCCACGCGCAATTCTTCCAGCCGTATGCCGGAATCCTGCTCCATCGCTTCCACCACTTCACGCGTCTGGAACGCCACCGCTTCCAGCACCGCCCGCGCCAGATGTCCCTTGTTGGCAAATCGCGTAAGGCCCGCAATTACGCCGCGCGCATTCTCTTTCCAGTAAGGAGCATATAGACCGGAAAATGCCGGGACCATATACACGCCGCCATTGTCTTCCACCGTGAGCGCCAGATTTTCCACTTCAGCGCTGGTCTTGATCAGCCCCAGATTATCCCGCAACCACTGCACCAGCGCTCCCCCGATGGCGACGCTGCCTTCCAGAGCATACTGTGCCGGCTCATTGCCCAGCTTGTATGCCACGGTCGTGAGCAATCCGTGCTTCGATTCCGTCGGCTTCGCGCCTGTATTCATCAGCAGAAAGCAACCAGTGCCGTAAGTGTTCTTGGCTTCGCCGCTTCTGAAACACGTTTGCCCCACCAGCGCGGCCTGCTGGTCGCCCAGGATTCCCGCAATCGCCACGCCTTTTAGCGGCCCTTGCACAATGTGGCCATACACTTCGCTGCTGGATCGGATCTGCGGCAAGACCTGCCGCGGAATGGAAAATGCCTGCAATAGTTCGTCATCCCATTCGAGCGTGTTCAGGTTCATTAACTGTGTGCGGCTGGCGTTCGTTACGTCGGTCGCATGCAGGCCGTTATTCTCCGCGCCAGTCAGCTTCCACAACAGAAATGAATCAACGTTGCCGAACAAGACCTCTCCGGCTTCTGCCTGACGCCGCGCCCCGGGAATGTTTGCCAGCAGCCAGCGCAATTTGAGCGCGCTGAAGTAGGTTGAGAGCGGCAATCCCGTACGGCTGCGAAAAAACGCATCGCCTCTCTCTTTGGCAAACTTGCTTACCTCTTCGGCCACGCGCGTGTCCTGCCATACGATTGCATTGTGAATCGGCTTGCCTGTCTTCTTATTCCATAGCAGCGTGGTCTCGCGCTGGTTCGTGATTCCGATTGCGGCCAAATCCGCGCGCTTCAGCCGTGCCTCCGCCATCGCCTCGGCCATCACTTCCTGTGTGCGCGCCCAGATTTCTTCCGCATCATGCTCCACCCATCCCGGCTGCGGATAAATCTGCCGGTGCTCTTTCTGTGCGCACGCCACAACTTTCCCTGCGGCGTCGAACACAATGAACCGCGTGCTCGTGGTTCCTTGATCGATAGCGGCAATGTAGTTGGACATGGCGAATCCAGTGTACTCCGCTTCTTTGGCCGCCCGATTTCTACCAGCAGATCATGAATGAGAGAAACTCGTTGAGCCCTGCTGGAGATCAGATATAATCCCGACCGCTGATTCCAGGAGCCGTCATGGGTCGAAACCTGCTGATATTGATTGTGCTGATCGCATGCGCATCTCTGCTCAAATACAATGAGCGATACAAAGGTAACGATCCGGTCAAGGACCACCTGGTCCAGAATCTGCCCAACCGCGGAGTTGTCATGCAGTTTACCCAGTCGCGGGAGCAGGTAATCGCATTGCTGGGAGATCCTGATGAAAAAGATCCCAAAAACCCGGACGAGAAAAGCGCCGAGGCCAAGAATGCAGAGGCAAATTGGGCAACGATGGCACGGCAGCAATATATCGATTTTGTATTCATTCCGCTGTATTGGGTCTTGTTCTTTTTCGCGCTGAGCGGGCCCATGCGGCGCTCCGGCAATAGCGCAGGGCGGATACTAGGGCGGCTGGCAGCAATTTGCATCACAGCGGCGGCCTTTGCCGATTACGTGGAGGATTTCGCGATCTTGCATGCTCTCGGAAAGGGCGAGGGCAACTTCTGGCCTTGGAACTATTCAGCAACGAAATGGACCTTCTTCTACTTGACTATGGGAATTTCCTCTCTCTTGTTTTTGTTATACCCGAAGCTCGGTAGTTTCGGCGAAACAAGAGAGGGGATCCCTTCATGGCTGCGTTGGACGACAGCCGGACTGCGCTGGGCGACAGGGCTCGCCTTCGTGGCTGGATCGACTGAAGCACTGATTGCCATTCCCATCATTCTTTCCCCACAACGCGACGGAGAATGGCTGGCGTGGGCACAAAAACTGGGGATTGGGTTGGGGTTTCTCTTGTTGCTGCTCTTTTTTGTTGTGAGTTGGATCGCCGAGAGCGTTCTTCATCGCCAGACGCGAACTTTGGCAGCGGGGTGAAGCATTTGCGCCGTCTTCATCACATGCCTGTCCTTTCAATTTTGGGACATTCTTGGCAATTCTGCCAATTGCCTCATGAACTACTGCGTCGTTAAGCGTACGCGTATCATCTACTCCGATACACTTTCTATTGCCACAGGAGCGCTATGTCCAATAAACCGCAGTCTTATGCCAGCCATGCCAAGATCGATCCGTCTTTTCACTTTTTTGTGCTGCCCGTCCTGCTGATTAACATTATCGTCGTCGGTTATCTTTTGTTTCGTCATCCCGGCATCGGTGGCGCATGGCTGCTGCTGATTTCCCTCGCATTGCTAATCCTTGCCACACGGTTGCGTAGCTGGGCCACGCATCTCCAAGATCGCGTGGTTCGCGTGGAAGAGCGTATTCGCCTCGCGGCCATCCTGCCGGAGCCTTTACGCTCCCGCATCGCCGAATTGTCGGATTCTCAAATCGTCGGACTGCGCTTTGCCTCGGACGCGGAATTGCCTGCTCTCTTCCAGCGCGCTATCGAGGAAAAGCTCAGCCGTTCCGATATCAAGAAAGCCATTACTGACTGGCGTCCGGATTATTCTAGGATCTGATATCCCAATCGAACCAAAGTTGAAAAAGAGCTCTTCAATTAAGAGGGTGACCATTTTCTCTGTGTCCTCTGTGTTGAGATTTTGATTTTGACTTTTGAGTTTCTCCGTGCCTCCGTGGTGGATGTTTTGTTTTGGTTGCGGCTCTCCCGCATTTGCGCAAATCTGCGGCGAACCCCTTGTCATTGCCGCGAACATGCCCTCCTCATATACAATTTCCGTTCTCGTTCACAGGAGTCCCTTGCATGCGCCGTGTTCTGTTCACCGCACTCATCTGCCTGATCGCCCTGCTTCCCCTTTCCGCCGCCAGCCCTCAAGACGACGCCCTCTTCGGCTTCACGTCCGCCACTTCTCACACTGAGCGCGACTGGGAAAACAAGTTTCGCTCCATCCCTGATCCAAAAAATCTTCGTGATTACATGCAGCGGCTCAGTGCGCGGCCTCATCACGTCGGCTCGCCGTATGACAAGCAGAATGCCGAATGGATTCTCTCGCAGTTCAAGTCCTGGGGGCTGGACGCGCAGATTGAGCAATTCGACGTGCTCTTCCCTACGCCTAAAGAGCGTGTGCTGGAATTGACAGAACCAACGCGCTATACCGCCAAGCTGCAGGAGCCGCCCGTTTCAGTCGACCCAACGTCCAACCAGCAAAGCGAGCAACTGCCCACCTATAACGCTTACTCCATTGACGGCGACGTGACCGGCAAGCTGGTCTACGTCAATTACGGCCTGCAGCACGACTATGAAGAACTCGACCGGCTCGGCGTTTCAGTAAAAGGCGCAATCGTGATTGCCCGCTATGGCAACTCATGGCGCGGCATCAAGCCCAAGATCGCGGCGGAGCATGGCGCAATCGGCTGCATTATTTATTCCGATCCACGCGATGACGGCTACTTCCAGGATGACGTTTTTCCTGGCGGCCCCATGCGCAATGAAAATGGCGTGCAGCGCGGCAGCGTCATGGATATGCCGATCTATCCCGGCGATCCCACCACGCCCGGGGTCGGCTCCAAGGGCGACGTGAAACGACTGGCGCTGAAAGACATTCCCACGCTTACCAAAATTCCCACGCTGCCGATTTCTTATGGCGATGCCAAGCCGCTTCTAGCCGCGCTGAAAGGTCCTGTGGCGCCGGAAAGTTTTCGGGGCGCGCTTCCAATCACGTATCACGTCGGCCCCGGCCCGGCGAAAGTCCACCTGAAGGTCGCCTTCAACTGGGACATCAAGCCGGTGTATGACGTAGTCTTCAAAATTCAAGGTTCGGAATCGCCGGATCAATGGATCGTGCGCGGCAACCACCACGATGGCTGGGTAAACGGCGCGGAAGATCCCATCTCTGGCCAGATCGCGTTGCTGGAAGAAGCGCGCGCCTTGGGCGAACTCCTCAAGCAGGGTTGGAAGCCCAAACGCACCATTATTTATTGTGCGTGGGACGGCGAAGAGCCCATGCTGCTCGGTTCCACAGAGTGGGCTGAGTATCACGGCGATGAGCTTAAGCAGCACGCCGCTCTCTACATCAATACGGATGGCAATGGCCGCGGATTTCTTGGCGTGGAAGGTTCGCACTCGCTGGAGAAATTCGTCAACACTGTGGCCCGTGACATTACCGATCCGGAGAAGAATATTTCCGTGTGGAAGCGCGGTCAGGCTGCCCGGCTCACCATGGGCCGGCCGGAAGATCATAAAGACGCGCGTGCCCGCCCTGATCTTCGTATCGCTGCACTTGGTTCCGGCAGCGACTACACCACCTTTCTCGATCATCTCGGCGTAGCATCGCTCAACGTGTCCTTTACTGGTGAAGACGATGGCGGAATCTATCACTCCATCTATGACGACTTCTATTGGTTTACACATTTTTCCGATAAGGACTTCGTATATGGGCGTGCGCTTTCCCAGACCGTAGGAACCATGGTGTTGCGCTTTGCCGATGCCGATGTGCTGCCTTACGATTTCACAGATTTCGCCGATACCATCCACAAATACAATGACGAACTCAAGAAGCTGCTCAAGGACAAGCAGGAGCAAATCCACGATCGCAACCAGGACATAGACGATGGCGTATACAGCGCCGTTTCTGATCCGCGCCGCCCTACTGTCGCTCCGCCGAAGGAAGAGGTTCCGCCGTTCCTAAACTTTGCTCCGCTCGATAACGCGCAGAACAACCTTGATCGCAGCGCGCAACGCTACGCGAAAGCGCTGAAGGCATTTAACAACGCCAGCGGCTCGCAGCAATTGCAGGCGCTCAACGGCACATTGATTCAGGCAGAACGCAAGCTCACCAATCCTGACGGCCTGCCGCGCCGTCCGTGGTTCAAGCACCTTATCTATGCACCGGGTTTCTACACTGGTTACGGCGCCAAGACCCTGCCCGGCGTGCGTGAAGGCATTGAAGAGAAGCGCTATCAGGAAGCAGACAAGGAAATAGGCCGCGTCGCAAAGGCGTTGCATGACTATGCCGACGCCATTGACTCAGCCGCAGCTGACTTGGAGAAAGCGGAACACTAAGAAGATATTTCACCCGGAGACGCGGAGGCGCGGAGAAAAAGCCGAGTCGATTGCAAGAGGATGCAGCATTGCCGCAGATCAGCGTCATCAGTGTCAATCAGTGGTAAAAGACTACGGTACCCACGCCATCCCATCCGGCCCGGGACCCACATCAATAGTGTCGATCTGTGTGAGCTTTGCCAGATCAATGATTGCAACTTTTCCGGCCTGCGCGCAGGCCACGTATGCACGTTGGCCATCAGGTGCAATCTGGATTCCCAATGGCACGTCGCCGACTGTGATCTTTCGCATCAGCTTTCGCGCTTTCACGTCCATCACCAGCACCTGGCTTGACTCTGCGTCAGAGATCAATACCAGCTTACCGTCAGGAGTAAACTTCAGCCGGTTGGAGTGCTTCGTAAGCGCGGGAATCGTGGCGACGACTTTCTTTGTTTCCGTATCGATGACGCTCACGCCGCCATCCTGGGAGTGCGCCGTCCAGACTTCTTTGCCGTCTGGTGAAAGATCAATTGCTTCTGGGCGTTTGCCCACGGGGATCACCGTGTAATGCCAGTTGCCGCCCTGGCCCATTGGCTCCATCACGCCCACCGAATCAGAAAAGATGTTTGCGGTAAAAATCTTGTTTTGTTCTTTGTTGATCACCAGCATGTGCGTCAGGTCCTGACCCGTGCCCATGAGCCAGTCCACGCGGTCCGCCGCGGGATCATACCTGGCGATTACCTTATTCATTTCCACCGTGAAATAGATCTTTCCCTTGCTCTCCACGATCCCGTGCGGACGCCGCAATGCTCCAAGATTCACTCGTCGCAATTCTTTCTTTGCTTCCAGGTCGATCACTGAAATGCTCTCGCCGGGCGTCTGGTCGCCATAATTGGCGACAAATGCCAGCTTGCCGTCCGCCGAAACTGTAACTTCGTGCGGTCCGTTTCCCGTTGCCACCTCGCCAATGACTTTCTTTGTTGCAGGATCAACCAGCAAGAGTTTCCCCTCCGGTTTGTTCAGAACAAGAAGCAGCGGTTTTGGTAGCTCGACCGCGAAAAGTGTGTAACTGAAGGCGATCAGGAACAGTAAGAAAGCAGTTCGGCAGAAACGGGTCATAAACCTCCAGGGGAATTTGGCGCATCGCGCCAACTTGTCCGCACGTCTTAGACGAGCGCTTGAGCAAAACGTGAGAGGGTGCGAGATCTTCACCAGCGCGCAGTCCACGCCGCTGAAATCTTTACGTGGCGCTTGCTTGAACACGGACAGTAAAAGAGCCCTCGGGCGTTCGGACTTCAAGACCGCGCTCTCTCAGCGCAGCCAGGTTCGATGTTCGCGCGAGCACGCAAACCCCGTGACCGTTTTTCGCCAGCAGGCCGCCATAATATCCGCCAACGCCGCCTGCTCCCAGAATCGCGAACTTCATCGGCTGCCCCTAGGCCGCGACACCTCGCGAAAACGATCAGAAGCTTGTCGATCATCTACTCGGATCCCCATTCAAACGAGAGCGTAGGAGAGCAGCTCTTGCCTTTCGCCACGACCTGCGTTGTGCCCATGGTGCGCCCTTTTACGAACGGTGAAAGTGTCGCCCAAAACTCTCCTTGCGCATTTACCTTGGGCTGCGTGTCATGAACTTCCTGGTAGGACTGTGTGTGGAAGCTGAGCACCTCTCCGGGCGTGAAGCCTTTGCCACGAATCAGCGCCAGTTCAAAGCGCGGGCTCAGCCTTATGATCTCCAGGCTGCATGTCTTGTCCTGCTCCAACATTGGGGCAGGCACAATAGAAAAGAAAATCCTGGTGGCGTGGTCCTCAGAAACCAGTGCGTGCCGGTAGATTTCACCAATCGCCGGGGTGTAGGTCAGCTTAAGTTCGGCGCCTTTAAAGCGCTGAGCACAACTCCTGTTGGAGTTCGGCGGACATCCTACGGTTCCATCGGCGGCAATCGCCAATCCTTCCATGATTGTGGCGGGCTGGGCCACCATAATGGGCCAGGCAATCAAATTATAAAGTTTGGTTTTTGGCGCGCCGCTGACCTTAAGGCGATATTGCATTACCGGCTTGCCTTCGGCCTGCTCTTTCTTGATGAGCAGGACGTCCACTTTGGCGCCCTTGGTGGTTGAGCTGTCCCAATCAATGGTGGCCTGGGCCGCCTTTGCCATCAGTTCTTCGTCCGATGGAGGTTGTGGCTGTGCTTTGGCAGAAGCAGGCGGCGTCGGCTTTGCTGGCTGCTTCGCGGCCTGTCCTCCCGCTACAAAGCACACGCCCAGAATTGCTATTAGAAGATAAGTATGTCGCATGATGAACTGGAGAATACCATAAGCGGCTCTGGCCACTGAGATGATGCATTTGTGCTCGGTCGGCGCCTGCTCCCGTTTGCTCCACACATTCGCCGCCTGTATATTTTGGGAACCAAATCAATCCTGGAGATGCTGGAATGTATAAAGTGGCAAGAACAAGTGTTGCGATCGTCCTTGCAAGTCTGTTGCTGGTTCCACTCGCTCTTGCCCAACCTTCTTCTTCCGCTCACGCAAAGGCCAGTCCACCACAAATGGACAGTGTGATTGCCACTCTCTGGGCCGGCAAAGATTTTGATCAGACTGCTATCTCGCCTGACGGAAAGCAAGTCGCGTGGGTGGAGATCACCCAAGAAGGATCGGCAATTTTTGTTTCCGCGATCACCGCTGGAACTCCGCGCCGCATTACTGCTGGCGGCCAATCTGAAAGCGCAGTCGCATGGTCGCCGGACAGCAAGCAGATTGCATTTCTTTCTGACGCCACCAAATCCGGCCAGCCTCAACTTTATATCGTAAGCGCCGCCGCTGGATCGCCACGCAAGCTTACCAGCGTAAAAGGATTTCTTGCCTCTCCCGGCTGGTCGCCTGACGGCAAGACCATTGCATTTCTCTTTACCGAGAATGCTGAGCGTGCTGCTGGTCCTCTGGTAGCGGAAAAACCACAGACCGGGGTAATCAAGGAAGCTGTTACTGAGCAACGCCTTGCCTTGGTCGATGCAGCCGGCGGGAGGCTGCGGCAAATCTCGCCTGCCGATATGTACGTTTACGAATATGCCTGGTCACCGGACAGCAAGAATTTCGTTACCACGGCGGCCTACGGCAATGGCGACGATAACTGGTATGTCGCGCAGATCTATACCATTCCCGCTGCAGGCGGTGAGATGAAATCCATTTACACGCCGTCTATTGATTCGCAAATCGCCGTGCCTGCATGGTCGCCGGACGGCAAGTCGGTCGCCTTCATCTCCGGCATCATGAGTGACGAACCTGCCGTGGGTGGCGATATCTTTCTTGTTCCAGCGGAAGGCAGTGCAGCCAAAAATATCACTCCGGGCATGAAGACTTCAGCCAGTTGGCTTACATGGCGTAGCGACGGCAAAATTCTTTTCGGTGAAGATGTGGATGGGGAAAGCGGAATCGCTACTGTTGATCCAACTTCCGGCGATATTTCAACCCTCACTCGCGGCCCGGGCGAGTTAAACGCTTATGGCTGGGGCACCGCCATCTCACTTGCCACCGATGGCAAGACTGCAGCGGTGATTCGCCAGTCACTGGCACATCCTCCGGAAATCTGGGCCGGAGTAATCAATGAGTGGAAGCAGATTACGTCGCGCAACGCTGCGCTCAAGCCCGCATGGGGCGAGGCCAAAAGCATCCACTGGCAGAATAACGGTTTCAACCTGCAAGGCTGGCTGCTGTATCCGGCGAATTTTGATGCCGCAAAGAAATATCCCATGGTTGTGCAAGTGCATGGCGGACCAAGTTCTATGCAGCATTCGGAGTGGCCCGGCCCACACAGCTTTGGCGTTGCGCTCTCAGCCGCCGGCTACTTCGTTTTCATGCCGAATCCGCGCGGCAGTTATGGACAAGGTGAAGCTTTCACCCGCGCCAACGTTAAGGACTTTGGCTATGGAGACTTCCGCGACATCATGACTGGTATCGACCAAGCGCTGAAACAAGCTCCCATTGACGAGCATCGGCTGGGCATCACAGGCTGGAGCTATGGTGGTTACATGACCATGTGGGCGGTCACGCAGACCAACCGCTTTGCCGCCGCGGTGGCAGGCGCAGGTCTCGCAAATTTCCAGAGCTATTACGGCGAAAACCAAATCGACAAATGGATGGTTCCATTCTTCGGCGCCAGCGTTTATGACGATCCGCAGGTTTACGCCAAGAGCTCGCCGATCACGTTTATCAAGAATGCCAAAACGCCAACTCTGGTCCTTGTGGGCGATAGCGACGGCGAATGTCCAACTCCGCAGTCGTATGAATTCTGGCATGCGCTCAAGACACTGGGTACCGAAACGGAGCTGGTTGTTTACGAGCATGAAGGACATATGTTTGTGGATCCCGCGCACCAGCGCGATGTGATTGAGCGCGTGGCGGCCTGGTTCAACCAGAAGCTGAAATGATTCTTTGCCGAGGAATAAACAGAGTCTCTACTTTGATTGTTTTGAAATAAATTCATCGGTACTACGGTGATCGGATCATAAGCAGGTGTTCACATGGGTGTAGTCTGGGAACACTAACCATGACTCCAGTCAAACGCAAACCCCGCATTCTGCTTGTTGACGGCAATAGCACCGTACAGCATTTGCGGGCCCTGATGCTGCGGATGCGCGGCTATAACGTTGATACCGCGCTTGATCTGGGTGCGGCCCGCACTGTCATTTCTGCCGTGCCGCAGTACGATCTTGTGATTGTTGACGTAGGCCACTTTGCCGATCCCGGCTTGGAATTTTGCGAGGAGATCAAGCAGCGGCATCCCCACCAGAAAGTTCTGATGCAGGTGGACGGGCACGCTTATCTAGGTCGCGAAACTTGCCCGGACAAAGTGGTTTCAAAGCAGGAAGGCCCTCACCATTTTGTTGAAGAAGTAGAACGATTGCTGCCTGCCTCCTAGCGGCATTACATCGCAAACTTTGTCCAACCGGACGAGTTGTTCGGCTTATCGCTTATTTATGAGAAGCAGCGCCGGTGGACGGATTGCCCGCAACCGCAGGCTTCCATTTGTCCAGGAACAGAATTACATCGTCTTCACTCATCATGCGCGCCCGCTCAAAGTCGCCGGTCGCGTAGAGCACCTTTCCCGTTGCATCCAGCACCGCCAGTGATGGCACGCCTTTCTCCAGGTTAACGTGGCATTTCTTCGCCAACTCAAGGTTCCTGTCGTACTTTCCCACGTCCACGTGGACGACGATGTAATTGTTGTTCAGCAATGGCGCGATTCTGGGTTGATGAAACGCATTTTCAAGGACATGGCAGTCAATACACCAGTTGCCGCCAAAGTCGAGCAATACGTTCTTGTGCTGCTTGCCGGCAGTTGCCAGCGCTCGCCGGATGTCCTGAGTTGCATTTGCGTCTGCTTTGTACAACTGCGGATTGGGATTGGCAGGGGCCTGTAGCGGAACGCGTTTGAACTGCGCCGCCGAAATCGCAGTAAGAAGTATTGCGGCGATCAATGTCCATTGGGGCCATGTGGTCATAACTCATTCATTTTAGTCGATGCTGCATGATGAGGCGGCAGATTGCTTCTCCATCTCGCGGCCTATTTCGGCGACACCACGCGGCCATATTCAGATGCGCGTGATACTCGATCAAAGTAACTGTATGTCAGCGCGGTAATCTTGCGAATGGCGGCAGAGCCATCTTTTTCGTCCTTTAGATATGTGGTCATCACGCACAAAATATATGGCCGATTTTTCACGAAAATAATTCCAGAGTCATTCCGCACCGCTTCCAGTTCACCGGGCTTGCTGGCTGCCACAGCATCATCCGGCAAGCCCTGCAGCAGCGAACTTTCTTTATGCGTGCTTAAGACTTTGATGAAATCGGCGGTCGTCTCTTTATTGAGCAGCTTGCCACGATAGATAGTTTCCAGCAGGGTCATCATTTCGCGCGGCGTGGAAACGTTTTCGCGGCCTTCGCCGGCGGCTTTCAGGTCCATCATCTGCCGACGCAGGCGGGTTGCGTGCAAGCCAAGGCCATCCAGCATCATGTTGACGTTATCCATTCCTACACGCCCGATCAGGACGTTCGTCGCGCTGTTGTCACTCACGGCCACCATCATCGTGGCCAGGTCACGGAGCGTGAGGCGCGTTACTCCCGGTGTAAGGCCCAGCATGATGTCACTGCCGCTGACAAGATCTTCTTTGCGCACCACGTACTCGTCAGTCAGCTTGAGCTTACCCTGCTGCGCCTGAAGATAGAGGTCCGCCAGCACGGCAATCTTGATGGAACTGGCCTGCGCCATGATTTCATCACCATGAATGAAGAAGGCCTCGCCTGAAGTCAGGTCTTTAACCGCCAAACTCATAACGCCGTCTAGTCCCTTGTCGATGGCTGTCAGCTCTTCCTGTAGTTTTTGCCAGAGCACCTGTCGTTTTTCAGTAGTAGGCTTTTCCGGGCAGCACTGGGCAAAGGCAGGAACACAGCAAACGACAAAGATGAAACATGTGAGAATTCGTTTTGTCATGGTGCCAAGAAGTGTACATAAATGTATTTTCCGCAGGACAAGACACAATGCCATAATCCGGGGTAGGGTGATATTACAGAAAGGAGAGAACATGGAGCGGCTGGAAGCGCATAGAGCATTCTTTGCCAGCCTGATTACCGCACAGGCGGGCGTGCCCAGTGGACGCCTCCAAGAGGCCTTTGCCGCTACGCTACGCGAGCGCTTTCTTGGTCCGGGGCCGTGGAAGATTTTTACCGGCGGCGGATACATCACCACACCCACGGACGATCCGGCGTTTCTATACCAGGACGTGACGGTGGCGCTTTCTGAGGCTGGCAAGATCAATAATGGCCAGCCAGTGCTGCACGCGGTGGGGCTTTCCGCGCTGAATCCACAGCCGGGTGAAACGGCCGTCCACATTGGCGCGGGCACGGGATATTACACGGCCATACTGGCGCAACTGGTCGGGCCAAACGGAAAAGTTTTTGCCTATGAGATTGAGCCGGCGCTGGCGGAGCTGGCCACAGCCAACCTGGCGGACCTGGAGAGCGTGACGGTGTACCAGCGATCGGGCGCGGAAGGCACGTTGCCGGCCTGCAACCTGATCTACGTGAATGCCGGAGCAACCGCGCCGCTCGATATCTGGCTGGACGCACTGCTTCCCGGCGGACGCCTCCTCTTTCCACTTACGCCCGATGGGCCGGGCGGAACTCCCGGAGCAGGCGGAATGCTGCTGATTACGCGCGTTCCTCCCGATGGCTACAGCGCGCGCTTCCTGATGCCTGTGATGTTTATCAACTGCCATGGCGCCCGCGATGAAGAGACGGCCAAGAAGCTGGCAGAAGCTTTCAAGCGCGGCGATCTAAGAAGCGTTCGCTCGCTGCGCCGCAAGACGCCTGCGGACGAAACCTGCTGGTGTGAAGGCAAGGGGTGGTGGTTATCGACGGCGGAAGGCGCTTAGCCTGCTGCGGGCTGCATGACCGCACAGAAGATGAACGTTCGTGATGGTTGCAAGCAGCTGAAAATCGGTTATGCTACGGCTCGAATGTACCGTACGATTGAGTTTGCCAATCCCATAAGTTCGATCGCCTCATAATGATCTTTCGCCTGCGCGGGATGGATGTGTATGTCCAATGGACGGTTTTTTTATCGCCGGGCTGATGGTTTATGCCACACGTCGTCAACCCTGAGTAACGCTCGCCGCTGGAGCATCTTGGCTAAGTCTGATCTTCTTGCACGAATATCGCCATGCCATTGCCGCGCGGCGCCGGGGTGCGCGAGCGTTCAGTATTGAGCTTTATCCCATCTGCAGTTTCTGCCGCTATGAGACTCCATGGTCAAGGTTCGATCATTGCGTGATCGCCTGGGGTGGAATCATTGCCCAGCTAGGGGTCTCCGTGCCGATCCTGTTGTGGGTATCAGTGTTCGGCTACTCTCGCTTTGCTCCAGTCAACGCCGTACTTGCGATTTTGGGCCCGCAAAGATAGGCGCATTGCCGAGACTCGTCATATGTTCTCAAACCAACCGTGCTGCAATGCGTTTCTAGCAGGGTCCGAGTTCGTGGGGATAAAGGAGAAACATAGGTTGCGCATGTTTCTGGAGTTCCTGGTTGATCGTAAGGCTCCAGTCCTCGGAACGGTTGGCTCGGGGCGGTTCAACCTTCATCCGGTAGTAGGCAGAAATCATACTCGCAACCGAATGCGCTTTTTGCCGAAGCGATTGAACCAGGCGAGGATCGGCCATGCTATAGGTGCGCCGAGGATCTGCATTCATAGCGCTCAGCACCAGACCGCCGCTGTTTGTAGTTAACGGAAAGAAGTTTTCGTCCCCCGTTTCGTAAACCAGCTCTCCCACCAACGGCTCTGACTGTGCCAGTCCTTGTGAACTGGCTGCCGTGGTGAATCCGCCGGCAACACTGCTTTTCGTCTGCACCGGTCCCAATGCCAAGCCGAACAACCGAATGTGGTTGTCGTAAAGAGCTTTCGCCACCATCTTGGCATTCGTCTTGTGGCTCCCTTGCATATCGGCAGCAATCACAACAATAGAATCTCCCGGTTGTGGGGCGCCAAACCATTCAATCCCCACCATCACGGTATCAAGCACTCCGGGGTCTTTCCCGCGCTTACCATCGCCGGGCTGCTCCAATGCCTGGCGAATCGCGGTGCGGTCCTCCGTAAACTTCACGTCCTGGCTAGGTCCATGAGCGGGCATAATGGCAAAGGTGTCTTTCGGTCGCGCGCTCGCCAGCAGAGTTTTAATCATTTCATCTTCCGCTTTGCGCGAATCGGCCGAGAGTTTCCTGTTAAGGTCCGCCACAATCAATATCCGGCGCGGTCCATCGTCAAAGGCAACATCTTTTACCGCCACGGGTTTTTTCTGTACATGCCCAATAAAATCTTCGGCAGCCAGTCCACGGAAAGTTTCACCATTGGAGCCAATTACACCAACCGGGATATCGGCCGCTTTGCACGCCGACTGTTGGGCAAGAACAAAACTGGAAAAAAACGCCACTATAGCTAGCGCAGCAAGAATGCGGGACATCATTACGCAACTCCCAAGAAGTTTTAAGGATAAGGTTCGAGCCCATTGTAACAATACGTTCGTGTTTCTGGTCCAACCGGAGTCGATCTAAATCGATTGGCAGACTCAACTTCGCTTTGCCTAAGTTCCTTAGACAGCTTTTGCTCAAAGGATGTACCGGCTCTTTTTGAGAAAACTTGAGTTCCAAAATGGAACTCGCGAGTAAACCAGCGCCTTTATGAAAGGCTCATTTTAAAGAGAAGGCGAAAGCTCAATAAACCAGAGACTCATGCATATTTCTCCTATATTTCGCATGGCTGGCAAATCAGGGTCACTGTCCTAAAGGACACTGCCCATTAGGTCACAGCACCCGTGTGGCATCCGGCCCTTGTCCAAAAGCGCAAATTTATGCAGGTTTTACGGATTGATCAAAATAAAAATAATTCCTTTTGATTCAGCAGCTTAGTAAGATTTCCCGCTAACCCGAGTTCCTGATTGGGATACTATATTGCGGTACAAAAGTTCACTCACACAAGTCACTTCTTCTCCCGTAAATTTTGGGCACGCCCCGCCAGAGTTTGCGGACGTTGCGTGTGTAGATCGATAGCTAAGCAAGAACGACTTTGGGTGAAATTTTTGCGTAAAGAGTTGTGAACGAAAGGTTCGCGGAATCGTGAAGGCTATGGCCAAACCGAAGGCAACTCTCGAATCACAATCCGGCTTCACGCTGGCGGAATTAATTGTGGTGGTCACGATCATTCTGGTGGTCGGCGGCCTGTCCATTCCGAATCTCACCAGAGCCATAGATACTGCCCGAATCAAAGGAGCAGCGCAATCGCTGGCGGCTACTTATCAGAATGCGCGCATCCGTGCTACCCAAAAAGATACTTCTTATCAGGTGCTCATTTCCCCGCCCGGAATTTCGCCTGCCCAGATTTGCATCGATCTGGACGGAGACGGGACTTGCAGTCCCGGAGATCCTGTCACCGCCTTTGCCACGCAAGTCAAGGTAAGCAATCTTGGAGTGCCGGTTCCACTGGGTTCGCGATTGAATTATCTGACCATCGACACAGAACATTCAACTACGTTGGGAAGCGGTCTTACATGGAATGCCATGGGGCTGCCGTGCCAGCGGGGCACTTCGCCAACAGCTCCATGTACCGCGATGGGGTGGGTGCAGCACCTGCAGCTTCTGCGCGCGAATGGCGACGTAATGTATGCCGCCGTCACCGTAAGCCCAACAGGCAGAGTCAAGGTCTGGACATTTATTCCTTCAGGAAACGGAAACGGTACGTGGCTATAAGACACTATATGAATGCGTATCGCCAAGTTCGGGAGGCCAAAGCGGTAAAAATGTCGCATGGATTCAGCCTCATCGAAGTAACGGTCGCCATGTCGGTACTGGCGGTTGGACTGCTCGGCGGTATTGCTGTGATTGCTGTCGCGAACGCGAACGATGCGCGGTCCAAATTGCATTCCACATCCATAATGCTGGCACAAAGCACAATGGAAAAGATTGTGGCCATCCCAAAAAGCGCCGGAAATACCCAAACCACGCTCACGGATTGCGGAGGGACCCCTCACACTATAGAAACCGCTGTGCTTGCCCCGGGTGACAGCCCTGCGTTGATTGGCAGCGGAGCTTTTGCGGGAACCTTAGATTTCTCGCAGCCAACTGTGATTAATTACTCAATGGTTTATGTCACATGTTCGACAGGCGGGAATATTGGATATGCGGTCCGCTGGAGAATTGACGCCGGGCCAACGCCTTCTACGCAGATGGTGACGGTGAGTGCCAAGCCGCTCGTTACGGCCGGAGCAAGTCAATTTACGCTGCCTTATACGCTCCATCAATTGAGGGGAGACTTGTAATTATGGCATCCTCCTCCCGTTTATTTATCAAGACTAGCGCAAAAAACAGGGCAACAGCAGGTTTTACCCTGATAGAAATGCTCGTTAGTCTGGCGATTCTGGTTACGGTCACCGGCGCGATCTTTGAACAGATTAACTCGATGCAGAAAAAATCAGCCTCAGAAGCCGTGAATGTGGACTTGACCCAGCAGGGCCGGGATTTTATAAACCAGACGGTGCGTGACTTGCACATGGCAGGGTACCCCGCCGCCAGCATGTATTCGGTGGATCCACCAGCCCGAATGGTCGCAACCCGGCTTGTCAAAGTATCGTCCACGGAAATCCTGATGGAAGGCGACGTAAACAATGACGGCACCGTGGAAAGCGTCGATACTGCCTACGTGGCCAGCGATCCCAACGATCCCAACTGCCCATGCATTCGCAGAAGCGCACAGCCCAAAATAGATGCAGACTCACTGAGCCAGCCGACCAATCTTTTGTACACCGAAACGCAGCAGGTGTTTCCGCCCGGCACCGCCGCTGGCCAATCTGGTGAAGACCTGTTCGCGTATTACGACCAGAATGGAAATCCGGTGAACCTGAGTAATGGTAGCGACATAAGCACACTGCAAGGCGCCGCGAATCTGGCCTCAATTAAAACGGTAAAAATTAATCTTAGTCTGCTTACGACTCAGCGCGATCCGCAGACCGGCAATTTTCTGCGTACATCCATGTCGGCAAGTGCGAGGTTGAGTAACTAAATGGCAAAGATCATGTCCAGAATGACAAAGCGGAACGAACGGGGAATGGCCCTGATGGTGGCCTTGTTCGCACTGTTGCTGCTCTCTGGCATCGGTCTCTGCATGGTCCTGGCTTCTACTACTGAAACCCGCATTGACGCTAATTATGGCGGCGGCCTGCGTTCCTATTACGCAACCCATTCCGGTCTGGAAGAAGTGCGCGACAGGATCAGTTATCCCATATCCGCTACTTCACCGACGGGGCTAGCAAACTTTCTTCCCAAAGACATTGCGGGCAATCCAGGCGGCGTGCTGTATGTACTGAACCCTGACGGCAGTGAGACGGTCGATCCGACTGATCCCACCAGCCCGTACTTCGACGTGCAGCTCTGCCATGACTACAACTCTGGCGTCACTGTCCGAGATTCCAAGTGCACAGCAGTTCCTGCTACGACAGATCCCGCAACAGACTGGAAGGCAACGCAATATGCAGCGCCCCCCGCTTCTCCTGCTGTGGTCCCGGCAGGCTACAAGTGGGTGCGCATCAACATGAAGACAAACCGGATCGCTGCGCCATATTTTGTCGATCAGATAGGTGCTCCTGCTACGCTGGATACGCGCGTTTGTTGGGATGGCGAGACGGAACAACTCTCGCCCGGTGGCGCTTGCGATGCCAATGGAATGCAGTCGGTTTATATGCTCACCTCCCTGGCTATGGTACAAGGCACGCGAAACTTGTTGCGCGCTGAGGTGGTGGGCTCTTCGATTCGTCCTCCGGGTGCCATCACCATTGAAGTTGGCAGTTCCACCAGCCCTAGCCCGATTCCTGCAAGTTTTAATGTGCCTGGAGCCCCTAATACTGCGCTAATCCCGACAACCAGCATCAATGGCCAACCCCATGGCCTAAATGGCTCATCTTCCAATGCTTGTTCGCCGGTGGCCCCGCTGGCTTCAAATACTCCTCAAGGCACAACTTCTTTGCAAAGCGGCTTGAACAACCTTCGCAAGGCCATTGTGGACGCTGCCAACAGTTCCTGTGATCAATTTGGAAATCCGGTCTCGACTTGCACACCACCGCTTGCCTGGGTGCGAGGAACGGGCGCGCTTCCTAAATTCACCACAGCCCCGGCTTCGTCGTCGCAATCGCCCGCGCCCAGCCCCATCCCGACGCCCGCGCCAACGCCTTCGCCGACTCCCACTACTGTCACCACCAGTAATACTAGCGGCAACAGCGGGCATGATGGCCATGATCACAATCCGACTCCAACACCGACTCCTACGCCCACGCCAACACCCACTCCAACGCCACCCACGGGTGACTGCAGCACAGCGTCCCAGAGTTGCTTCACAAACCTTGACTTGTCGTCGCCCATGCTGAGTGCCACTCCGCTGTTTGTGGGGAATGCAGGTAATTCGGGCGATCCGGCGGTCTACCAATCCCAGACGCCAAATATTGTGGTGAATGAGAACCAGGCGGTCCTTGACTATATCGCTGCTCGCAAGGCATCAAACAAGGATTACTATGAGCTTGCATCAACAAGCCTGAATCCGGCGCAAACATACGGCTCTCTCAATCAGCCCGTGGTGCTGGTGATTACCGATAGCAGCCTGAAATTGCTGAGTACTACTCTGACTGGCTTCGGTATCCTGCAAGTACCCAATGATTTCGAAATACAGAGCTCCACTTTGCAATGGACTGGAATCGTGATGGTTCGCTCATCCGTATCATCGCCATCCGGAAAGTTCCTCATTAACTCGGGAGCAACGGGTTCCATCAACGGAGCGTTGATGCTGCAGGCAGGGGACCAGTTTTCCCTAAACAATACCAATACGGGCAGTGGAACAACGCCCGTCACTTTCACCATCTCTTACAGTTGTGAGGCCATTGACGCTGCCATGGGCAGCCGGCCATTGAAAGTGGTTTCGCAGACCGAAACTTCCTACTAAGCGCCGGCCGACTTTAAGCGCGGACACGTCCACGCAGCACCCGCGCCGGCAGAAAAATAATTGCTTTCACCAACTCCAGCACTCCGCCCACGGCATTGCCCACAATCCGGAATGGCAGCAGCACCAGCCAGACCAGCGGATAAAGCACTAAGGCTAGCAGGGCCAGAGGCCAGCACATTACCAGCAGAATGCACCAAAGCAAAAAGCTGAACATAATCATCCTTTAAGGGTTATACGAAACTGCTTCTGCTCCGGTTCCCGCCCATCTTCCTGCAGAACGTTTTCGCGGCCAGGCAGCTAGACTCCAAGGATCAGACCCCCAGAATCTCGCCTTTCGCGTTCACGTCAATGCTTGCGGCGCGAGAGACTTTCGGCAAACCGGGCATCAGCATCATGTTGCCGGCGATCGCCACAACGAAACCGGCCCCGGCGGAAAGAGACGCATCTGTGATATTCAGCGTCCAGCCTGTGGGAGCCCCAAGGAGCTTGGGATTATCGGAAAACGAATACTGGGTCTTGGCGATGCACACAGGCAGTGCGGTAAATCCCCAATCGCTGAATTGCTGCAGTTTGGCGCGAGCCTTGTCACTGAAAGTGACTCCGGCAGCGCCGTAGATCTTGGTCGCCACGCTCTCAATCTTTTTCTCCAACGATTCTTCCAGCGTGTAAATGGGCTGGACATTGGGGCCGGGATTCTTCTCAATTGTCTCCACCACTTTTTGTGCCAACGCTGCCGCGCCGTCTCCACCTTTAGTGAATGCCTCGCTTAAAGCGCTGACCGCGCCTTGCTTCATACAATACTCGGCCAGCCGATTTAGGTCCGCTTCGGTATCCGTTGGGAATCGATTAATGGCAACGACGGTCGGCACGCCAAACTGCTTGAGATTCTGAATGTGGCGGACAAGATTTGGTGCGCCGCGGTCAAGATCGCCCTCGCCCTGGTTGCGCAGGCTCTGGACGGTCGTGACCAGCACAGCGCAAGCGGGAGCAATTCCTGAAGAGCGCATCACGATGTTAAAATATTTTTCCGCGCCCAGGTCGGCGGCAAAGCCTGCTTCGTTTACCACGTAATCCGCCAGCCGGATTCCCATGTTGTGCGAGATCACACTGCTGGTTCCGTGCGCAATGTTGCCGAACGGCCCCGTATGCACCATGGCCGGAGTGCCTTCCGTAGTCTGGACGAGGTTGGGCAGGATCGCTTCGCTCAGCAATGCCATCATCGCGCCGGTAGCGCCAAGATCGGCGGCACGCACCGGCTTGCCCGTGCGCGTTACCCCAATCACAATTGCATTCAAGCGCCGGCGCAAATCTTCAAAGCCGCTGGCCAGCGCCATAATGGCCATAACTTCTGAAGCTGCAGTAATCACAAATCCGCTGTTGCGGGTGAGCGCCCCTTTTTTCTCTCCAATATCGATGGTGATGCGGCGCAGCGCGCGGTCGTTCATATCCATGGCGCGCGGCCATGTAATTTGCGCAATATCCAGGTCAAGCTCGTTGCCGTGAAAAACATGCGCGTCTATCAATGCCGCCAGCAGGTTGTGCGCCGTGGTAATGGCGTGGAAGTCACCATGGAAATGCAGATTGATTTTCTGGCTCGGCTCAATCTGCGATTTTCCTCCACCGGCGGCGCCGCCTTTCATGCCAAACACCGGCCCCAGAGAAGGCTCACGCGAAGTGATGATCGCCTTTTTGCCGATGCGCTCCAGCCCTTGCGTGAGCCCAATGGAAGTCACGGTCTTCCCTTCACCGGAAGCAGTGGGCGTAGTGGCTGTTACCAGGATGAGCTTGCCCCGGCGTGGGAACGCCGGATCAGAAAGGATATCCAGCTTCAGCTTGGCGCCATAGCGTCCAATTGGCTCAAAGTAGTCTTCGGGTAATTTCAGCTTGTCAGCAATGATTTGAATTGGCAGCATGGTTTGAATCGATAAAGATTGGCTCATAAGCAAACAGGCGAGTCTAGAACTCCGTCATGAAAGAGGCAAGCGAGAAAAACACATGAGCGTGAAATTGCCCGTTTACTCTCCGCTTTTTACGACCCGCATTGCGGATGTGGCTGCGCTTCGCGTTGGCAGGCGGAAATGATACCCTATCTAGGTCTGCACCCCTTGTGCGCCCGTAGCTCAGCTGGATAGAGCGGTTGCCTCCGAAGCAACAGGCCGGGAGTTCGAATCTCTCCGGGCGCACCATGTTCCTAACCTGCAATGCACCAGAGATCCTTCGCTGCGCTCAGGATTTCGCCTGGTGGCTCCCGCTACGCTCACGCCGCCAAGACGGCTCAAGATCGTCTCTCTGGGCGCACCATTTTTTTGGAAAGATTGAAACAAGCAAAGCGTCGAAATGAGAAGCTCTCTACTTCTGAAATGGTTTCAACAGTGCGTCCAACCTGCTACTCTTCTATCTTGTCGGCTCCTGAACGATTTCGCGCAGGCTGCTGGTGGGAGCATAAACTCTCTCCCATTCTGGCAACGATCTACGCGACTGCGGCGCTTTTACGAATTCCTTTTTCAGCTCTGTGGCCGGTGGTGGCCCTTGTCCTGCCCGCACTTATTGTCTGTGCGAGTTATGTAAGTGTCCTGAATGATTTAACCGACGCCAAAGATGATCAGGCAAGCGGAAAACTCAGGCGATGGACAGGAGAGTCCCGTCTCTATCCGGTGCTGCTCCTTATTGCCATTGTGCTTGCTGGGACTGGCTTTCTGATTGTCTGGCGTAAGGACGCGCTGCTTTTCTGTACATACCTTTTCTCCTGGGTGGCGTTCACACTCTACTCGGTACCTCCTTTCCGTCTCAAGGTTCGCGGAATTTGGGGTGTGCTGGCTGATGCATCCGGCGCCCACCTGTTTCCAACACTATTCGCGGTAATCATGGTGTATCACTGGAACCGGATCGGCGGTCCCGCTAAATGGACAATCCTCATCGCACTCTGGTCATTTGCGGCAGGCGTAAGAGGCATACTGTGGCACCAACTGGAAGATGCCGTTAATGACAGAAAGATCGGGCTGCGCACCTTCACACTCTTACATGGAACGAAGGCGGCTGAACGTCTGGGACTGTTTGCTTTTTTTCTGGAGTTCGCGGCCTTTATGGCAATGCTCTGGCTCACGCGCAATGTTCTGGCTGTGCTCTTCCTGGTTATCTATGGACTCTTCGCTTTGTTTCGGCGGCGGTTTCTCGGAACAGGTATTGCCGCCTCTGAGCCGGGCCCCGCATCCCGCATGGCGATGGCGGAGTACTATATTGTTCTTTACCCGCTGGCATATCTTCTGACAGCATCGTGGCAGCAACCCGCAGGCCTGTTATTGCTGTTATTTCACAGCATCTTGTTCCCACGGGAGGGCTTGTTTATGGTGTATGAAGTTATAGTCATGCTGCGGAAGTCCGGAGCGGAAAGCCCGGTCTTACATCAGTGAATCTTAGACCAGCAATTAACAGAGCGACACAACAGAAGGGCTAAAAGCCCAAATGTTCTTGTGCTTTATCGGCACGGCGGAAGTCATGCCCTGTCACTTGTCTCTCCCGATATCGGGTAAGAGCTTCCAGACAAAATCCAGTAGTCAGTTCCTCTGAACCCCATGCTAATTTCTGCGATGGACCGCTATAGTAAAAGGGACATTTTTTCCATCCACCACTTGAGTTCCTGGCGAAAAGAATTGTCTGAATTGCATTGTCGAGTACAGTGGAATCATCTTTCCAATCCATCAAAGCACATGCCGCCTGCGCCGTATGCAAAATGTGATTGCCGATCACTCCATCTGGATGTGCAGAGGATTTGATTCTCGCCACGATTGTGTCTCCCATCGGCTCAAATCCGCGAATGCCGCTGGCGTGATTTCGCGAGACAAAATAGTAAAAATTGAAGCGGTTCGCATAATACTTGTCACACTTTTCTTCTGCCTGTTCTTCAATGGTCTTAATCAGATATAGGATGATCGGGCGTGTCTCCGCCCTTTCACGCAGATAATAAAGAACATTGGCATTCACCACCAGGTCGACGTCATTTGGCTTGCATTCGGTGACTCTGTAGAACCAGTAAAGCTGCCGCAGCTTCAGAAGCTGACGTAACGCTACTCTCCAATAAGACATGTGCGTTGTCCATCTCAGGCGAGGAAGAATCCACGTGTAGAAAAGCCCGCGGGAATCGCGGTTCCCAAGAATCACGCCGGTGTTGTCCGGGAAAGAAACACCATGCCGCTTGAGCAGGAAGGAAATGCAGGCTGTGTCATCAACATCTGGAGCCAGATAATCTGGATTAGGGCTACAGGTATAGCGCCATACGCAGCCGTCTTGCATGGCATTTACAAGGAAGCCGATTGCCTTGCGTAAAATCTCCTTAACCTTTTCCGAGTTTGTGAAATGTAGGCAGTAAGAGATTTGAGCGGTCTGAAAAGTCGAGTAATCCGGTTTGCACTCTTCTTCCAGGAGCGGATGTGGCGAGCAAAAGATCTGAAATGTTCCGGAAGGAAGCTGCATGGTACGGAGAAAATCAATTCCCTGTGCAATGGCCTGATCTAACTCATTGCGAGTGTTTGTGAGTGTATGCATACGAATTTCCATGAGAGGGCGGTGATTGCACAAGCTCCAGCAGCCTGGCAGTGAAAGCGGCAGCCGGGTCGGGAGGTACCATGGTCCTGATTGAAGTCGCAGCAGCGGTACCAATAGATTTCCATTGCTCCCGCATGGCCCATGCCCGCTCCATTGCATGATTGAATTCGTCTACTTTCGCGGCATTTGCTATAAATCCTGTGCGGCCTTCTTCTACCACTTCGGAACTTCCACCCTCGTTTGTGATAATTCCAAAGCGGCTGCACATCATAGCCTCAATTAGCGCCAGCGGCAGCCCTTCAGTGCGCGAGGGCAGTACCAGCGCGTGATGGGTTTTCCAGATGGACTCAATGTCGGTTTCGAAACCTCGAAACTCCACATTTTTGACTTCCAAGTGTCGGGCAAGTTCGCGCAACCCCTGGCTGTGGATGCCTGCGCCAAAAAAAGAAACTGACAAATTACGATTTCTCCATCGCTCTCGCGCCAACACCTGCAAAAGAATATCTTGTCCTTTCTCGCCTGTTTCCAGACGCCCCACGCAAGCCAGTCTAATCAAACCATCCTGGCTGGGAGGCCACGGCAGCGGACTTCCCGATACCAGAAAAGGATTGTGCACGACTTCTGCATTCTTGAGCTTCTCACCTATCTGGCGTTCCGTGAGCTGCAGATTGTGCTGGGAAACAAAGTAACAGCGCAAAGCATTCAGATAGGCTGAGCGCATCATGATGCGATCCTTATCTGAGGGCCAAAGAGAATCAACTGCCTTCTGTGAAATGACGACGTATGCGTGGCCGGAACTACGGCAAAGGTCGGCGTAAGCGATCCCGTCAAAATTTGCTCCCTGGGAAACCACCACTAAATCGGGATTCAGGTTTCCAAGATAAGTTCGCACCAGAGGGCGAATCGCTCTTGACGCAGGACCTCTTCGTGTTAGCCGAAGCATCGGCCGGGGAAGACGAATCCAGGAGGGCAGGCAAACCTGGTGCAGGTCACGAATATGACAACCTAAGGCAAGCAACCGGCGAATGCGCGAATGGTTCGGGTCAACACAGGTTTTGAAGATAGTTACAGAATGCCCGCCTTCCGCCAAAAGCGCGGCCGCGCCCGCCCACAGCTCTTCGCTTCCGCCCCACGGAGCTGAACAGGAACTGAAAAAAACAAAACGCGACAATACTACTCCTTTGAAGACTGCGAAGACCTTCAGTCCAGTCGAGACCGCTGGCTTCTATAAAATGATTGTCTATTCCGGAAGCAAAGCTATAGCTGAGGAATTGAAGCAGGTGGTCTTTCGATACCTGCGCCAGGTCAGTTCACCCACGATACAACCCAAGGCCATTGCGCATGAGATGATCGCATAGCAAGTCGCTCGTCTGAGTTGTGACCTGTCGCGTAGCAGCGCCTCGATAGTCCGTCCAAAAATTTCCAGTGGCTTATATAGCAGTCTCACAACTTTCCGGACCAGCTCTGATTTACCCAGATCCATGCCGGTAGCATCGCTGCCGAGCTCGCGAATCAGATGCATGGAAATATTACAGGCCCACCCAATGTGGAAGAAATTCCTGAAGGTGGCAGGTTTGTGGTAAGAGACGGAAGCAGCGCTAAGATACGCGATGGAATGCCCCGCCATTACACAATCAAGAACAAATGCCCTGTCCTCAGCGAATGGCAGGTCCCGGAATGGAAAACGGAGAACCACCTCGCGCCGAACAATAGCGGCTGAATTGGAAAAACAGCAGATCTTATATACATCCTCCGATGACTTGCACCGCTGGAGAAGCATTTCGGTGTCCAGTTTGTAATCGTGCTCCGCAAATAGCTTGAATCGCATTTTTTCCTGCTCGCAGACTTTGCCGTCAGCGAGCTGCCGGCAATAGGCAGCTGCCACACCACCGGCTTCGACACAATTGACCATGCGGCCCAGCCAATCGTCACCATGCGGCCATGAGTGTGCCGAAAGGAAGACGATCAACTCTCCGCGGCAGAGATTGACTCCAAAATTGATGGCCCTGCCATAGCTAAAAAGAGACTGCGGGAACGTAAAGACCCTTGCACCCATCGCCCTGGCGACTTGTGCGGATTCGTCCTCCGATTCATTATCGATCACTACAATCTCGAAAGGTCGATCAAGCTTCTGGATGCGCAGGCATTCCAGAAGCCGGCGAAGCGCGTGTTCTTCATTCCGCACTCTGATCAACACAGACACCGGGAATTGACCAGGCTCGCTTAGATTCACGTTATTTGTGATCAATGCGCTCCCTTTTGGAGCTTTCTATATAGCTAAGAATTGGATATGACTCAGCAAAGCATAAGCGAGTTTCTCCTCATAGTAAACCTTGAAATAATGAGCGATTGCGATGTTACACCACGTAATGGAGGGGCTTTCCCAACAGCGAAGGTACGCGTTCTGTGGGATTCGATTTCCAGCCGTGCAACTGGAAATAAGCGCAAGCGAGCTACAGCTCGCGCACACCGTGGCTGCGGACCAGGAAATATGTTGCCACTGCGACCAGCAGAATACCGTTGCAGATGAGTACCACGGGAGCGCCGATTTTGCTGGCGAAATATCCGCTCACCAGGCTTCCCAGAGGCATGCCGCCACGGAAAGCCACCATGTATATGCTCATGACCCGCCCACGCAGCTCATTAGGCACAACCAACTGCACCAGCGACGTAACGGTGGCGAACACGATAATCAGCGCGGCGCCGGTAAAGAAGAGAAGAATATCGCTCAGCCATAGGACGCGGGAGAGCGCGAACATGGCAATCAACAGCCCGCAAAGGGCTTGAACGATCAGGGCGGTGCGTCCCATCCACTTGTACTTTCCCATCCAGGCCACAACAATTGCCCCAACGACCGAACCCGAGCCTGAGAAAGCCATCAGCCGGGTATATTCACCCACGCCCTGATGAAACACCTGTTTTGCAAACAGCGGCAGGAAGGTCAATACGGCGAACGCAAGAAAGGTTGTAGTGAAAGCAAGCACGGTAAGCGCCAGCAAACTGCCCTGGTGCCTGACGTAAGACAGGCCGCCGCGCAACTCTTCATGGATCCGTCGCGGCGCGGCGGGCGGCGTGTGTTTTACGTGCAGCATCATCAAGGCGATGATCACGACCACGAACGACAATCCGTTCAGAGAAAAACAAGAAGTCATTCCAAACAATGCCAGTGCGCCGCCAGCCAAGAGCGGTCCCACAACGCGCGCCAGATTAAATTGGATGGAGTTGAGAGCGATCGCGTTTGGCAGATCGTTCTTCTCAACCAGCGTGGGAACCAAAGCCTGGGATGCCGGGCCGCCAAAAGCCTGGGCCGAGCCGGTAATAAACGAGAGCACCATGATCGGCCAGACGTGCTGCAAGCCTAAGGAAACCAGGGCGGCCAATGTGAATGCCGTCGACATTTGAATGTATTGCGACACCAGCAGCGTTTTGCGACGGTCAAATCGGTCTGCCAACACCCCTCCTATGAGTGAGAAGAGCATGATAGGCAACTGTTGCAGGAAAGCGTCGAGCCCGAGGTAAAACGCTGAACCGGTCAAAGAAAGGACTAGCCAGTTTTCAGCGACGTTTTGCATCCACGTGCCGATGCTCGACGTACACGATCCAAGCCAGAGAATCCGGAAATCACGGTATCGAAACGCCGCCAATGTCCGGCGGACAGGATTTGTACCGGTCAGGGGCGCTGCCGCAGAGGCGGACGCTGATTTAGCTTGTGCGGGGCTATCCAATGGTGTTCTGGCTTCACTCAAGAAATCACGTAGAGTTTGAGCCTACCACACCACGGCCTCAATTGTTTTAACCCACGAGACGACAACATTTCAATGCGCTTTTTCTGCAATCAGCAGGAGTGCTCCAATTCTTTTGAAGTCGCGCAATTCCTCGGCATTTTTGAACCATTTTCCGGAATATGTCTCAGGCGTTGGACTGCGGTCGGGGATGCGCCGTGCTTCTACATTCTTGAAGCCATGCTTTTCCAGCAGTGCTTTGTATTCCGTCTCTGAGAGCGCCTGCACGGGAACTTTGAGTTCGGTTACCCACCGCAATGAATAGTGGTTGTCTTTATACAGATTGATCAGGATGAACAGCTTTGCCCCGGGCATCATTACGCGGCGCAGTTCATCCAGCGCTTTACCTTGATCGGCATAGTAATAAAACGATTCTACGGAGAGCACTTTGCTAAAGGCGTTATCGGCCTCAGGAATATTTTCCGCCGATCCCCAGGCATAGCGCACGTTTCTGAATGCGGATGACAACTGCTCAGCGCGGCGCAGCATTTCATCGGCCACGTCCAGGCCAACGACTTCACCGGTGGTCGCAACGCGCGCCATGCGACGTGAAGCCCATCCCGTGCCGCAACCCAGATCGAGAATGCGGTCCCCGAGCTGGATATCCATCAGCGCGAGCGTTTGTTCTGTAATGTCAGAGTGGTGGCTTTCCATTTCGTCGCCACGGCCAGCGGCGGCCCACTGGTTGAATTCCAATTGCAGTTTTTTATCAGCCTCGGAAGAGTGAAGGTCGACTTTGCTATCCATATTTCTATGCTACATTGGAATTTTCAGTCGCTCAATCAGGCATGAACTGTCTGACATCGAACCATGGCAGAAACGGCAAAACCCGCGCAGCAATCCGCCACTCAGGCGGCGGACGGCGTTGGTTTTCATTGTTTATGTCGCTCCGCTCCGAAACCGCTTCCGCATGCTTCCGATGGCAAAAAAACCTTCTGCGGCGGCCGTATCGGGCTCGGCGCATGGTCGGCCTCGCCCTTAACGTTTCTGGAATGTCACCAGGCCGCAACTTTGAAAAGTTTCGCGGGCGCAACCCATGGCATCATTAAAGCAGGGACGGAGCGGTTACGGAATCTTTGCTGATCATCACCGGTTCGATGGGATCAGGTAAGACATCTGTTCTTGCCGAGGCGTCGGACATCCTAGCCCTGCGCCGCATTGTCCACGCGGCGATCGACCTGGACGCGCTTGGGCTTGCGCATCTTCCGTCCGCAGCCAGCACCGATGGCGTTATGTACCGCAATCTTCAATCTGTCTGCCAGAACTATGCCGCTCTTGGCATTACGCGGCTTTTGCTGGCGCGGGCGCTGGAAGATCGCGCTGAACTGGAGCTGTGCCGTACTGCTGTTTCGGCGCAAATTACCGCGGTTTGCCGTTTGACAGCCAGTCTCGGAGAGATGCAGCAACGCGTCAGGAAACGCGAGTCTGGTGTATTGCAGAGTGAGTTCGTTGATCGAGTGACAACTTTGGACGCCATCCTTGACCGTGCGCGCGTGGAAGATTTCGTCGTCATCAATGAGAATCGTTCTGTAAACGACGTTGCACAGGAAATGCTCATGAAAGCTGGATGGATTTCACCCTGACAGACCGGGGTTTGACCCTGCCGTTTGCCTCTGCTAGCTTTGAAAGTCTGCCTGAGCGGGTTTGCTTGCCTGTATGATGTCCCGCTGCCTTGGCAATACATCGGCCCCATCAAAGAGGAGAATATGCCCGTTTTTAAGTTCAAGGGCGTGGATTTCATCGAGTTTGATTCCCTGCTCACCGACGACGAGCGTCTGGTGCGTGACACCGGGCGCCGTTTTATTGAAGAAAACCTTGTCCCGATCATTGAAGAGTGCAACCGTGAAGGCCGCTTTCCGCGCGAACTGGTCAAGCCCATGGCCGATCTCGGCTTCTTTGGCGCCAGCCTGAAAGGTTATGGCTGCGCCGGGATGGGCAACGTGGAATATGGCCTGGTCATGCAGGAGTTGGAGCGCGGCGATAGTGGCGTGCGTTCATTCGTCAGCGTCCAGTCCGCGCTCTGCATGTACCCGATTTACGCCTATGGCAGCGATGCGCAGAAAGAAAAATGGCTGCCGCCGATGGCCCGTGGTGAAAAGCTCGGCTGCTTCGGCCTTACCGAGCCCGATTTCGGATCCAATCCCAGCGGTATGCGCACCCGCGCCGTGAAGTCCGGGAATGAGTATGTCCTCAACGGCGAAAAAATGTGGATTACCTCCGGCTCCATCGCCGATGTCGCTATTGTATGGGCGAAGTCGGAAGAGCATAACGATCGCATCAAAGGATTTCTGGTTGAAACCAACCGCCCCGGCTTCAAGGCCTCTGACGTTCATGGCAAGTGGTCGTTGCGCGCTTCCGTTACGTCCGGACTGTCGCTGCAGGATGTTCGCATTCCGCTGGAAAATCTTCTTCCCGGCTCGGACGGCCTGAAATCACCGCTGGGCTGCTTAAATCAGGCGCGTTTTGGCATCGGCTGGGGCGCGATTGGTGCGGCCATGTCCTGCTATGACACGGCGCTGCAATATTCCCAGGTGCGCAAGCAGTTCCGGGACCAGCCGATTGCATCTCATCAGCTTGTCCAGGAGAAGCTGGCATGGATGATCAGCGAGATCACCAAGGCGCAGCTTCTGGCTCTGCAAGTGGGCCGCCTGAAGGACGCAAATAAAGTTGGGCACCAGCACATTTCCATGGCCAAGCGAAACAACGTATGGATGGCTCTGGAGTGTGCCCGCATGGCGCGTGACATCCTGGGCGCTAACGGTATCGCCGATGATTATCCGGTGATGCGCCACATGATGAATTTGGAGTCAGTAAAGACATACGAAGGCACGCACGATATTCACGCGCTGATTATCGGAGAAAATGTGACGGGCATCAGCGCATTTTGAGCCGTAATGCAGGCGTGAGCAAGGCGTAAAGCCGAGTGGGAGCCTGCAGGCGAAATCCTGAGCGTAGCGAAGGATCTGCTCCGCTGCATTGATCGGATCAAATCGGAGGCATTTATGGCGACACATGTAGCAGAGAAGCACACCCAACCGAAAAACCTGGCCAACCAGATGGAATTTGAGCTGGCGCTGGAGTTTGCGCGCGTTGTGGAAGATGCCGCTATCGCTTCTGCACACACAATGGGCACAGGTGACCGCGAACGGGCCGACCACGTTGCCACAGAAGCCATGCGCACCACCATGGATACGGTCCCCATGCGCGGGACCATTGTCATTGGTGAAGGCGAGCGAGATCAGGCGCCCATGCTTTATATAGGCGAGCATGTGGGCGCGGGCTGGCATGACGGCGAGAAGCTGCCGGAAGTAGACATCGCCGTTGATCCGCTGGAAGGCACGAATCTCTGCGCCACCGGCGCTCCCGGCGCTATCACGGTGTTGGCCGCATCGGAAAAAGGCGGACTGCTGAACGCGCCGGATTGCTACATGGAAAAAATTGTTGTTGGCCCCTCCTGCAAAGACGCCGTCGATCTCGACGCGCCGGTAAAAGAAAACCTGAAGGCCATTGCGCGCCGCCTGAGCCGTGACATTGCCGATCTTGTTGTCGTTGTGCTGGACCGCCCGCGCCATGAAAAACTGATTGATGATATTCGCCGCGCAGGGGCACGTATCCGCCTGATCACAGACGGCGATCTTTCCGCCGGCATAGCCGCAGCGGTTATAGGCACCGGCGTTCACGTAGTTATGGGCAGCGGAGGCGCTCCGGAAGGCGTGATCACCGCCGCCGCTATGCGCTGCCTGAACGGTGAAATTCTGGCTCGTCTTGTGATCAATACGCCGGAACTCGAAGCCCGCATTGAGAAGATGGGCATCAAAGACAAGAAGCGAATTTATACAGCTAAAGACCTGGCTCCCGGAAAACACATCGTCTTTGCGGCAACCGGCGTGACCGACGGCGCACTGATGAAAGGCGTCCGATTCTTTGGTGAGGGCACGCGTACGTCATCGATTGTAATGACGCGCCACAGCGGCAAGGTTCGCTTTGTGGAGAGCATTCACCTGGCCAAGCGCGCTGACGTGAAAGTTCGATTCGCTTAAACCTTACCGCTGATAACGCTGATTTCTGTGATTTTTCACTGATTAGAAAATAGAACGTTAGCCGCGAATCTCGTGGATGAACACGAATAATTTTAGGAATTTAGATTCGCGTTTTTTCGCGTCCATTCGCGGCTCAAGCTTTTTATCTGCGCTCGTCTGCGCAAATCTGCGACAAAAAAGTTCCTTCTTTTCCCGTCTATTTCTTTTTTGATCAGTGAAAATCCGTGAAATCAGTGTTATCAGCGGTATGGTTCTGTTCTACGGCTTCCGTTCTCTCGGCATTGGCGGCCAGTTCTTGGGGTTTCCCTGGAACAAAGCTTTTGCTGTCTCGTGCCGTCCTGGTCCATTCCCATCCGCCACAGCAAAGCGCGCAGGATGCTCCGGCGGCCCTGACCACATGGAAACACCGGCATATGCGCCATCTCTCCGCAGAATGTAAAAGTGCATGCTGACGTAAATCAGCTTGGACATATCGTTGTTATAGTTGCGCGCAATGCGCTTAAGCGTGTCCATACCTGCTTCTTCGGGTGACATGCCGTGACGCATGTTCTCCACAACCGTATGCGCCCCAACTACCTTAATGTTCTCCTCGCCGCTTCCAGTGGCGCCCGCAGCGCCTATGTCCTGATCGCAATAGCAGCCGGCGCCGATAATCGGGGAATCGCCGCAACGTCCTGCAAGTTTCCATGCCAGCCCGCTGGTAGTGGTCACGCTGGACATCTCACCTTTCACATTCAAAGCCGAACAGTTAATTGTCCCGGTAGGCGGATAAAGTACTTTTTGGATCGCGTCCATACGACGCTCTTCAGCAATACCAATCTCAGCCGCGAGCGCATACAACCGCTTGATCTTCTGCGGTTGTTCCTCCAGAGAGCCGGTATCAAGGTTTGGCGGGATCTTGAAATTTGGATCGGCAAAGCCTGGCCCCCACCAGTCAAGATCGGAGTGGTATTCCTTCCACAACTGCCAGATTTTGCGTGAGTGTTCCGTAAGCAGGTTCTCTTTTGGAAAACCCATCAGCTCCCCAAAACGCGTGGCCCCCTGGCCGACCAGCATTACGTGGCCGGTATGCTCCATGACTGTGCGCGCCAGCGCGGCTACATTCTTAATGTCGCGCACGCCGCCCACGGACCCGGCGCGCCGCGTGGGACCGTGCATACAGCAGGCGTCCAACTCCACCACGCAATCCTCATTGGGTAAGCCTCCCAGGCCAACGCTGTCATCTTCAGGATCGTTTTCCGGCCCGGAAACCGTGGTTATGGCGGCTTCCAGCGTGTCCGCGCCACCAGCCAGCTTTTTATAGCCAGCTTCAATATGGTTTGCGCGAGGCGTGATTCCATTTGCCGCCGAAATCATGATGTTCTTGGCCGGCGACGTGCGCGGCACTTGCAGGTTGCCTCTATTTTGGGATTGCGGCGTATCCGTGCTCTTGGTTGCCTGGCCGGATACCGCGGCGGCGGCGGCCATTCCGGAAAGAAAATCTCTACGTTTCATGTAGCCTCACTTTCGTGATGGTGGAAACGCAGAAGGATATCAGATGCAGCGGCGAGCTACTAGCGGCTGCTAAGTGTGAAATACGACAAAGATTAATCAGGCTTCGAAATCCTTGAGTACTCCCAGAAAAATCCGGCGATAAAGGTCAACACGACGATTGCGATCCCCAACAGGGATCGTGCAAACGCAACAATGTCGAATCCAATTACTGAACCTTGCTCTTTTGACTTCACGCCTGCAATGATGAGCGCTGAGATTCCTGTAACTAATACCAAAAGGTATGCAAGCATTACGGCGAGTAATCCGACCCCGATACTCTTAATGGAGGTCACGTAAATGTAGGTCAGGCCGCCAGCCGCTCGGTCAGGAAAGCCATGGCGTCGCGCAGCGCCTGATCTGCATCGCGGCCAACGGCAAACGGCGGATCGGGCATCCGGGTCCACGTGCCATTTTTCTGGATGGAAATGGAAACGTAATAAGGAATATCGGGATTCGCGTAAGAGTGCCACAACTCCAGTTTGTACAGCTCTTCACGGATGATCACCAGGCCTGAGCGCGTCAGCTCCCAGGCTTCAGAGATCGCAGGGAAAAGACGGAAATCTTTGAAAGCGTGATCGGGCATACTCTTCCTTTATGTTCAAGCGCACGGCAGGTACACGGCAGCGTTGTTTATCCAAGCGCCAAAGCCAGATACCAAGTACCGGTTTTCACACCGCCATCTTCTTCTCCGCGGTGTTCTGGTCGGCGCGGAACCTCAGTAATGCGGCAACCTTCCCGGCCTTTTCCATGTCAGGATCGCCATCGATAAAGCGAATGTCGGCGCCGTTGCGCAGGGCCATATCCACCAGCGCGTCGGATACATCGCTCAACTCGCGCGTCGCATGCGCACACACCGCACAGCTCTTTACCATGCGTGTATCCAGGTGACGACAGTTGGTGCACTCCACCGCTTCCGCGCTAAAGTTGCGCAGCAGCAGGACAGTCTGCACTTCCTGCAGCTCCAGCGCATTCAGAACATGCTTCAAACCCAGTGCGCCGCGGGCATTGCGTTGCGCTTCGCCCATCACTTCGCGAACCAGCCCCATCTCTTCCGCAAATTTTTGCTCGGTAAGTATGCTGTTGGCGTGATCGCGAACTTCTTCCGGCGTTGCAGAGGTAACGTCAATAGAAAATCTTCCCCGTAGCTTCTGCTTGAGATCACTATGTAGTTGCGGTTCGATTTCCGGCCAGGAATCGTCCTGGCATCCAATCAACAGCGCATCGAACTTATCGCGATGGAATAGCATCAACAATGATTCTGCAAAAGATTTGAAGTGCTGCATCACAATGTTCTCAACGTGGCGCTCGCGACGTCCCGCTTCATAGCCCCCAAAGCCGTCACTGCGCGGCACGGCAGGAGAAGGACCAAATTCCAGGTCTGACTTTTGTGTGATTTCCGTGTCCTGCAATTCAAAGATGCGCGCTTTTTTGCGGTTCACCAGCGCAATGCATGTACGCGGCAGCCCGGAGCTTGCGTCCGCCAGTGGACGCAGGTGAAAGCGCGAGTTCACCGTAATCTGTGATGGCCCGGGGCGCGGAGGAATATCCAGCTCACGCCATATCCCATGCTCGCGGCAGGCAAAGATCGCTTTCCCTCGCGAATGATTTCCATGCAGCCCTTCAGCAATATTCAATATCTTCTCCAGGTCCTCGCGCAGAACGGCGTGGGTGCCATTGCGCTCGGCTTTACGCAACGTATCGCGCACCAGGTCTTTCGCCATGATGGCTTCTTCACGGTGCGACTTGTTCTGCGGCGTCTGCGGCTGAAAGTAAAAACTGATGGCGCATCCCGCCGTCGACTCAAACTTCGCCAGCTGACGGATTTCTTCACGCATAATCATTCGCGAATCTCCTTTGTATTTTTTCCCTTACGCAACTCCATTACGCAACCCGGGAGTGGTGCAGCAAGCTTTTCCTCAGCTGGTTCTGGGTTGGCAGCTTTTGTTGGATGTGGGCACGCGCATGCTGGATGGACTGGCGTACTTCTTCCGCTGAACGCCCTGCCAGTCGTGAGATTTCATCCACGGTAAAACCTTCCAGCGTGTACAAGACAAAGGCCTCGCGATCATCTGGCTTGACGCCGCCCAGGACAAGATCGAGCTGCGCCACCATCTCGTCACCCGCGATGATCTCTTCCGGTGTACGCATACTGCCATCGCGAATCACACTTTCTTGCGGCACACGATCATCGGGCTGATGATACTGGAGCAGGTCCTCGTCACTGCCAGTCACGTTTTGAGTTCCAGCCGGAGCGTCCAGGGAAACGTTCGCTGTATCGGCATTGTCATGGACAAGCCGACGAATTGCCTGCAGCGCCAGGCGATGAAACCAGCTTTCCGGTGACAGCAGCTCTCTCCTGCCGCCTTCGTGTGAGAGAGCGCTTACGATGACCTCATCGAGCACTTCGTCGCGGGTGATCTGGTCCTCGCGAATTTTGTCCGATTCAATCTGGAAATTCAGTTCCTGATCGATAAATTCTTCCAGCTTGCGCAGATTGGCGCTCAACCACAGTTCCACGTCCGCCACGGCCGCGCCATCAGTCTGCGTTGCCGGCTGTCGAATCTCTGAAGGAACGGCGCCATGCGTCTGCGCGTGCGCCTTGCCATTTGTGCGTGCCGGAGTGGAGTCGGCGGGCAGAGGCATTTGCGTTAACCTTTCACGGCCTGCACGCCGCAATGATTTTCTCGTCCAGTGGCCGCGCAGCAGCTCCTTGTGTTTGGTCAGCTGGGAGATCAAGTCGGCAAAAGCAGATTTGGTCGCGGCCAAAGCGTTTTCTCCCGAGCTCTGCGCCGCCATTTGTCCCGATGGCAATCGCAGGTTCAGTGACACGCTGACGCCGCGTTTGTTGTCCGACTCTACTGCCGCATGCAGATTCACCAGATCGGGTTTAAAAACCTGCAATCGCGGTTCCAATTTTTGGACTTGATGCTTGAATTCCCGCTCAATCTCGGGCGTCTTGCCTGCCTTGTAGCTGACGTGAACATTCATGTGTGCCTCGGCTGGGGAGAAGATCCCTTTCGGAAGGTCCGCAGGCCCTCATTCAATTGCAGATTTTACACCTGTTAGTAAGACGCAAACAAAATTTCGTATGGTTGCACACGAAAACTTTTGAAATGTAAATCTACTTGTTGCTTTGCGTAAAATTGTGTGAACGAAGCTGCTGCTCGTCGATGACGCCATCACATTCAGAATGTGATGTAATTGACGATTAAAGGCGGTTGATCATAGACGCAACGTAGCCCGCGCCAAAACCGTTATCGATATTCACAACGCTCACATTGGATGCGCAGGAGTTGAGCATGCCCAGCAGGGCTGCCAGGCCATTGAATGAAGCGCCATAGCCAACGCTGGTCGGCACGGCGATCACCGGCACCCGCGCCAGCCCGCCAACTACACTCGGCAACGCTCCTTCCATGCCGGCGCATACGATAATCACTCGCGCTTTATCGAACACTTCCCTACCTGCCAGCAGCCGATGTATTCCAGCAACGCCCACGTCATAAAGATGAGCGACTTCATTGCCCATGATTTCTGCCGTTACCAGGGCTTCTTCCGCCACAGGAATATCGCTGGTCCCGGCGGAGATAATCACGACCATACCTTTGCCGTAATTCGCTGCATCCTGCTGCAGGATGATGGCCCTGGCAAGTTCCCGGTACTCGGCTTTGCGGATCAGTTTTTTCACCGCCCGAAAATGATCCGCCGTAGCTCTGGTTGCAAGAACATTTCCGCCCTGCGCTGCCATGCTCTTAAAAATCTTTGCCACCTGCGCCGGTGTCTTGCCTTGAGAAAAAATTACTTCCGGCATCCCCGACCTCACTCGGCGATGGTGATCAATCTTGGCGAACCCCAGGTCCTCAAAAGGCATGTGCCGCAGGCGGGCTACAGCGTCGTCAGGCGAGAGAGTGCCCTTGCGGACGTCTTGTAGCAATTTTCGGAGTGAGAGCGAGTCCATCTGAGAGTTCAGATTAACACTAAAACCAAATCTACCACGGAGGCACAGAGACACGGAGAACAGCGAAAAGGGGTTTTATTTCAGATTGAAACGACACTAGCTAAAGCAAGACTGAACTCCAAGCAGAAGAAGGGTTTCAAGAAATCCACTATTGCTCTCCGTGCCTCAGTGTCTCAGTGGTAGGTTTTTCTTTTACGAGAAGAGCTTACTTTGTGCAGGATTTACGTATCGCGCCAATTCGAAGTAGGTCTTCTTGGCGGCTCCAGGTAAATGGGTCTTGCGGAAGAAAAGAG
>C688J18823_10000057_pt1 | contig 58182 bp, 117 predicted proteins | sample HopSoiMetagenom1_FD_18823 | JGI IMG/M metagenome (IMG submission 18823)
CCAGTCGGCGGGCCGCCGCGTCAGCGGCTTCCCCGGCGAGTTTCTGCACACGGGCAGACACCAGCGGATCGGTGCCGGACAACAACGCCAGCACCCCGGCCGCCCCGAGGGGTGTGGGGGACAGGTGCCATTCCTTGGTGCGGTTCTCGAAGGTGGCGTGCAATCCGAGGCGCAAGCCTTCGTTGGCGGTGAACGGCGCGTGCCGGACGCCGATGCGGCCGTCGGCGCGGATCGCGACTTCCGGCCGCACCTCGCCCCGCAGGTGGTTCGGGGCGGCCGTCACGGGTGTTTTGGGCGCGGGCAGGGTGATGCCGTGCGCGTCGAGGGCGGCCCGGTGCCGGTTGAGTACCCGCCAGACGCGGGCCGCGTCGTTGTGCACGAGCGGACGCCCGGACTTGACCGATGCCGCCAGCCCGGCGACGACGCCGATTTCTCCCATGGGGATGAGGTTGTGGTCCACGGCGTAGACCAGGGCGTGTTCGGTGTCGTGCCGGGCCTGGTCTTGTGCGGTTGTCATCAAAAGTTCCTCCGTAGCAGCATCCATCCCGCAATGCGGGACCGCACATCCACCGGGCGTGGCCCGTCGCACGTCTCATCCCAACCCAACCGGCTGGTGCCGTACACGCGCTGCGCCATGCCCAACCACCGCGAAGCAATCCAGTCACGCATCGCCGTCCACCATTTCCCGCCACACGGCCATGTTCTCCCGTTCCGCGTCCTTCGTCGCCACCCACGCCGCGATACCGTCCGCGTCCGGGTGACAGGGCGCGGAGCGGTCCATGGCCTTGCCGTCGACCAGCTCACACGAGCCAGGGCAGCAGAAGTGACTACGGTCGGCCAACGCTTTGGTTGCGCTGCACCACTTCCAGTGGTGTCCCTGACTGCCGCCGGTGGCGTGCCCGCATCGGGCGCAGAACATGACCCGCGATGCGGGTTGCGTCCAGTCCTGGTACCGATGGCAGAGCTGCTCAGGGGTGGGCGGTGGCGGCGGATTGTCGGGGTCGGTGCGGAACATCCTGATTCTGTCCAGGTCCGCTTTTACCTCATCCCATGGACGTGGCATCGGTCGACTCCTCCGCAATGGTGACAGCGGCCACGAACGCGGGGTTGAAGTGCATCGCGGGTTCCCCGTCGATCGTGACCAGGCCCAACGTGGACCGGCCACTCCATGCGGACGCGAGAGCCTCCACCAGCCGGTCCACGTCCCCCTTGTCGTCAGTGGACGCGCCCATTTCAATCCCATTGTCCAGATACACGGTGATCCTGTAGCTCATTCCGTCTCCCCGAATCCGTGCTTCCTGACCAGGTCCTTCGCCAACTGCACCGGGCACTGCTCGGCCGGCTCCAAATAGTAGTAGCCGTGTTCCTGGCATGAGTGGTTGTGGTCGAACTGGCACGGCTCCCGATCGGTGAGCGACTCCACCAACTCCAGTGCGTACGCGAGTTCCGGGGTGATACCGCCGTTCAGGGCGCGCACGAATCGGGGACCGGCGGCCGGGTCGAACACCACAGCCACATGGTCTTCATGATCTTCGGTTCCGTCCGGACTGTAATAGATGTTCCGGGCATTCTTGTTCCCCAGCCGGTAATGACCGAGCGACGCGTCAGCCACCATGTTCTCCTGGTTGTCGTTCACTTCGTTGTCCCCCGGTACCACTTAACGGCGATGTAGTCGCCGGTGGACCTGGACGGGTCGGCCCGATAATGCCCCTTGGACTTGTCGGGCGGGTTCTTGTCGATGGTCCTGGACTCCATTTCGCCCATCTGCCCGTCCAGTGGGCCACCGAAGTACTTGATCTTCATGCGAATGTTCGGGCTCTTGGCCATCATCTCTCCCGGTAAACGAAAATCCCTGGCCAGGTAACCCTAGCCAGGGATTCGCGAGTTGTCAAGTGTTTAGCGTGGTGGCCAGCGGAACATGCCCAACACCACCAACGCAATCTCCGCCACCGTCAACACACCCACCGCAACCCACGCCTCCGGCGTGTGCCCCATCGGCCCCGTCACGATCAGCATTTGCGTCACGCACAACACCACTACCCCGGCCATGAACTTCATAACCCGAGCCCATTCTTCCGCCACGGCCAACCACCGCGACACCTTCGCGCGCACTCCCCACAATCCTTTCCGGGCTACTCGCCCAACACGACCCGAATCCGAGCCAACAACTCATGGTCGGGCGGCAACGTCGACTTCACGTACTCAAAGTCACCGGCCAACGCGCGAAGCACCGTATCCCACCAGCCGATCCCCAACTCCAAACTAACGAAATGCTCCTTTACATTGTCCGGATGCTTCTCCATGTGCTCCGACATGGAATCCCGCTGATATCCGATCAGAATAGCCGCGACCTTTCGACGCTTCTCCGACGCCGATAACTGCACGTACAGGTTCGACACCCGCGCGTACAGATCACCATGGTTCACAGCTCACCCCCTGTTCTTCCGTCGATGCTTCCCACCCTGTGGCATCACCACGCCCGTAGCGTCCACATGCCTCTCGTTCGCCGCAATACACCCCTTTCGGTTCCGCGCCTCCCGCTCACGTCGCACATCATCCGTGTTCGGATGCACCAGCGGCGCGACCTCCCGCTTCACATCCGTCACCCGCCGCACCGGAGCCACCTACTTCCCTTCCTTCCACTTCCAAACGGTCGAATCCGACTTCTTCGGCCAATAAGTGCCGTTAGTCGAACCGTCCGGTGAAAACTTCTTCATGCTCTTCGCCATCACCCGCTCAGCGCCATCCAACGGGCCGCCGACGAACTTCACGCGCTGCAACCCCGGCTCCAGTTCCATCACGTCAACCTCGGATCCGGCGACCACACCCACCGTGTGCCGCCCCCCGGGGGCTTCTTGTACGCGCCCTTCGCGTTCGGCGGCCGGTACGCCTTCCACACCTTTCGGACGTCCACCCTCAGCCCGTCTTCCGGACCGCCGATCAACGTCACCGTAATCACTGTCGGATCCTCAGCCATATCACCCACCATCCTTCGAATGGTCCGTCCGCGCGTTGCACGCGGCGTGCGTGAACACGATCCGCGACCCCGCCCCATCACCCGGGAAGTCAGAACCCCACGCATACCGGTAGATGTCGAACTTCTCGCCCGACACCACCAGCTCCCCGCAGCCGTTCGACCCGACGATGCCCCCGCCGCACACACCCAACGGAACCGGTTGGTGCGCCGGGATCCCGTTAGTGATCACCACCGCCCCGGTGTGCCCGTCGTGCGACTGCACGAACAGCACCCGATCCCCCGCGCTGACCGGTGTCACTTCCGGCCCTTGTTCGACTCCCACACCCACCGACCTCCCTTCATCACGTACGCCCCGTCCTGTTCGAATCCCTTGGCGTTGAACTCGGTCGCACCCTTGGAGACGGTCACCTTCTCGCCGTCGCGGGGACCACCGTGCAACTCGGCCACCATCCTCACGCGTCCACCGCCGGGTCCCAGAAGAACCGGTCCGGGTTGTGCCCGTCGCGGAGCGCGTACCGGCCGTCCGTGCCGGGCACCGACACGATGTGCAAACCGACCTCGATCACCGCCCCGTCACGGGGACCGTGGACCAGCTCTACCGATCGCCGGTCCGACGGCTGCTCCGCCGGCACCGCCCAGAACGTTGGCTCACTCATGATCATCCTCCTGTTCGGGAACTCCCTTGGCCGCCTCGGTCAAGATCCATTCCATCTCGTCCCGGTGCGCGGTCCACCCGGGACAGACCTGGCAAGTGCTCCACAACTCATGCCACCGGCGCGTCACGTAATCCACCAACTCGTCCGTCACCGGCGGCTGCCACCCTTCGTGGATCACCGCCCACACCGCGCGTTCCGCGTCACCGCGAAGCTTCGGCGGGGGCGCACCGATGTAGCTGGACGTCATCCGCTTGTGGATCGCATCCGCCAACGCTTCCCGCTGCGCCTCATGGTCTTCGGCGTTCACCGGATCTCCACCACCGGAACGAACTTCACCATGTGCGCCCATTCCAGCAGGGCGGCCTCACCGTCCCGACGCCACACGCCGTTCCCGTTCGGCAGCAACCCCATGCGAGTGAACGTCACATCTGGACGATCCACGCGCCCGACCCGCTTCACCTGGCCCGGCTCCCGCGAACCCGCAGCGAACTTCCGGGGCTCAGCCGCAGCTGGCTTGACCGTGAGGCTTTCCATCGTGCCCATGTCCGTCTCACGGGACGACTTCACCGCTTCACTGACCGCGTTCATCACGTCCGCCGTGACCACGTCCCCGGCAACGAACTTGCCGCCCGCCATGTTCTTGACGCGCGCCCACAGGCGGGCATCCGCGAACACGCCACCCAGGATCTTGCGCGCTCGGTCCGGATCGTCCAGAGCGTGGGCGTCCAGGCCCAACGCGGTCCGCATGAATTCCACCAGCTCGTTCAGGCGTTGCACGGTGTCGCGCGCGTCCCGCAACTTCCGTGCCCGCTGGTCGTGCGCGTACGTCCGGTCCCGGTAGGACCGCTCCCATGCCTGCGCCTTCTCCTGCATGGTGCGGTAGTCGTTCGCGAGGATCTCCAGCGCGTAAATCATGTTGACCATGGACGGGTGATCCGCCCACGACAGTTCCCGATCAGCCACCTTGTCCGCGACCCGTAGGGCTTCCTCAGTGTTCACTGTATTGACTTCCCTTCACTCCAGAGGGCCGAACACAGCCAGAGGTTCCCTGGCTGTGTTCGGATCGATCACATGCCGCATTCGCGGTGATCGCACTGTTCCTTCTGGCCTGGGAACAGAAACGGGACACACTTGCGGTGCTCCTTGGTCCACTTCCGCTCACAACCTGGGCACTTGCCCTTCTTCACGATGATCGCGTGACCCTGGACGAAGGACAGAACACTCCCGACCTTCCATCCCATCTCGACCAGCATGTCCCGGATCTTGCCGTCCTTGGGGTCATACACCCTGAGCATTCGCGTTCCTTTCGATGTCGGCCGCCATGTGGCCGATTCTGTGGACTGCCATCAGAAACCCCCTGTGCACCTCGGGAGTAGCCTTGTCCGGGTGGTTGACCTCGAACAGGTTCCACTCCTTGCGCAAGGTGAGCGCTGTCTGTCGCAGCGTTTCCGCCGCGACGGCCAGCGCCACCCGCTCCGCCAGTGTCAACGGAGCGGGCGCGCTGTCACTCATCGGGCCAGGGCCTTGCCGCGCGTGCCAAACCGGTCCTGACCGAGGTCCGCGTTCCGGCCACCGGACTGCCCGGCCGCCCATCCAGCCCCGCTGTAAACGCGGCCACCGCCCAACTTCGTCTTGGGAAAGAGCTCCCGAAACTTCTGGTCCACCAGTTCCCTGCGGGAGGTGAGGACCAACGCGGCCCCGGGGGCGCTGTCGTCCGCGTGCTGCGCCTCATTCTGGGCTGCCGCGTGTGCCGCGATGGCGGTCAGCCGGTCGCCGATCTCCTCACCGAACCCGGCAAGGTAGGCGGCCCGGAGCGCGCGGGTCTGGGACGCCACCTTGCGGGGGGTGTAGTACCCGTTGTAGCTGTCGGCCTTGAGCTTGGCCGCACCGTTCTCGGCTTGCACCAGCAGCAGCGTGTACAGGAACTCCACGCGTTCCAGGTCGCTGGAGTGACCGACTACCACAGTGCTGGTGACGGACTTGCCGTACTTGCCGGACTTGTAGCAGAGCGTCTTGCAGCCCAGCGCGTACGAGATGTTCAACAGCAGGTTGTGCTTCTCGTAGCTGAACGGGTTGCTGAACGTGATAACGATCTTGGTAATGTGGTCGGCCGCCTTCTGACCGGTGGCCTCCAACATGGCCTGTTCGATGCCGTAGGCGGCCATCAGCTCCATGGCCTTGTCCCGCAAGAGCTGGGCTTCTCCCTCGAACTCTGTGGACGCGGCCTTGTCGAGCAGGCCACGGACGCGGTTGAGGATCTTGTCGTTGCTCGGCTCGGTCATCTCGGGCGCACTCCCTCGGTTGGTGTAGCTAAAGACTAGCCCACGTCAGTCGGGATGTCAACCTCTTTGGTCAGGCGTCGGAGTTCACCCACCCCACATACTCCGCCTTCAAGCCACACGACCGGCGCAGATGGTTCCGCGCCCACGTCTCCCGCGCCTGACCACTCATCCGCCCCCACTTGTCCGGCTTCAACGCCTGCAACTTGTTCGGATCCGGATAGATCCGCTCACCAGCAGGCCAGTACTTGATCCGAATGTAACGCTGCTTCTCCGGCAGAGTCTTCGCACCCAACAGGCTCATGACGGGCACACATCCCCCACGTGCACCGACCGCGCCCGCGACGCGGGCAACACAAACACCCGACGCCCCGAACCGCCCACCTGGTAACACGACACCGCGACCTGAACCCCATCCCCCGCAATCCCCGCGACCCGCCACACAGGCTGAGTGCAGCCCGTCAAAAACAGCGCGGCCACAACCACCGCCGCAATCACCAACACGACCGTCACATGAACCCTGTCAATCCTGCTCACGATCAGTTCCTTCCCTCGAACACCCGCGCCACGGGTGTCACCGTCATTGAATTCCGTGCCGCATTGATCTCCGACACATACGCCACCCGCACCGGAACCACCGCGTGCGGCAACTCTGCCCGCACATATCCGCGTGCCATACCCGGGACGTTCGCCGCCCCCATTGCCTGCCTCACGGCCGTCTCCACCAGAAACGCGGCATCCCCCGACTCCGACGCGTCGACCTCCGCGAACACCACCACCGCCACACGCTGAACAGTCACGACCCGATCCTCTCCGAATCAGCCACCGCCGATCACCTCCACGCCAGTAACCTTGATCACCGGAAACCACTCCTCCACCGGAACCATCGTCAAATGCTCCCGCACCGGATCCGTATCCCCCATCGACGCGTCATAGATCGCCGTCGACACCGTCTCCAGGGCGGACGCCTCCGCCTGCTCCTGCGCGTTGTCGCCGTAGTGATCCACGAACACATCCATCACCACGACGACCGTCACCCGCTTGCATTGCATCAGATATCCCCCGCCACATCGTCCGCGCACGGCGTGCACAGGTATCGCAGCATCACGTGGTTGTGCACATCCTGCGCCACCGGGTCCGGCCGCAACCGCCCCCGGCCCTCACACCCCACGACCGCCCGTGCCCCACACAACGCCTCCACCGGAAGCGTCCACGTCGCCTTGCTCACCACTCCAACGTTTCCCATTCCGTCAACACCTCCTCATCAATCGGCCAAAACTCGTCCAACAACGGCGGAATCCACCCCGGAACACGCGGCCCATTCCGGTCGAAATACTGGAAAACCACTCCCGAATACTTGCGGTCAGGCACGCCGGTCACATACAGGTTGCTCAACTCCCACCTGCGATCCCGTCGCTCCCACAGCACGTGAAGACGGTCCGGGAAAATCCACACCCGATAGTCCCCGATGTTTCCGCGAACCCGGCGACTGTCGGGCATGTCCAACATGATTGAAATGGACTTCCGAACAGCCCCGCCAAGCGGCGAATAGTCGTGGAAATGACGCTCCATCACCCTGTATCGCGCCACCATCTCACCCACCCCTACTCGCCAGTGCCAGACAACGAGCACATGTCACTGTGCCGCCGTAGTCCTCGAACCACGCCTTGCTACTGCCTCTCGGCAAACACAAGGTGACCCGATCCACCATCCACGGCTGGTCCGGCACAACCGGCGCGTAATGCACCACCGCGTTGTGCCGGTTGTGCCGGGACCGAACCGCCCGCAACTTCTCAGCCACGACGCGACCGCTTCGGCCGACGCTGCCCCGACTTCGACGCCGCCAACAGGCGACCCGCGACCCGACCGGAGGACCGCACCAACGCGCGGCAGTGCTCCGCCACCAGCGTCCCGGCCGCCGCCTGCTGGGTTACCACACCCAGGGCGCGGGCGACCTCCGTGTCCGTCAGGGTCGTGTGAACGCGGGCCGCGACCGACGACAGCGACTCACTGTCCACGTGCGCCGTGACCCACGCCTTCGGGCGGATCGCCGCACCGTAGGTCAGGCCGGTCGCCGGGTCCGTGCCCAGCAACGTCACCAACGGATCGTTGGCCGCATCCTGCTCCGCACGGGCATCGGAACGCGCCTGCGCGGCGGCCAGGCCCTCAGTCAGCGCGCCGGAGTCCCGCATCTCCTCGACCTTCGCGGACTCCGCCCGCATCCGGTCCTCGTTCTCCTGCTGCGCCTTGGCCAGCACCGCCACCTTGCGGCGCACCGCACTCAACGAGGCGTACGGGCCGCCGACCTNGCCGTACTCGGCGGCGGCCTTGGCCTGCATCTCACCGACCATGCCCGACGCCTGGTAGGCGTCCACGCCCGTGAACGTGGCGGTGGTCTTGGTGGTGGTCACCAGGCTGGTGACCTTCGGGGCCATCAGGTTCAGGGCCTCGACGTTGGCGGGGGTCAACTTCACGATCTTGATGCTCATGGCGGTTCTCCTTGGTGGGAGTGGAAAGTCTGAGTGGTTCCTGGCCTGACAAGAAGAACACTAGTCGGTACTCGTTGGGATGTCAACTCTTTGACCTGCTCCGAAAGAGTGACATCCTGGGCCATCGATCACGCGGACAGGTACGCCTCGAAGTCCTCACGAGTCGCGAACCCGGACATCTGACCGTCCCACACGATCTCCGACGCGGTGCGCACCACCATGCGGTACCGCGCGATAGCGGCCTCGTTCTTCGCGCCGGTCGCCTTGTTCGGCTTCAACCAACCATCCGCCGTGACCTGGAAGTACGGGGCCACACCATCGTGCACACGCTCAGCGGTGACCTTGGCACCCTTCGGGAACAGAGCCGCGTCCACCTGCGCCTGCTCCATCGTGGCGCGCTTCGGCCCAGCCATCTCCCAGTGGTTCCGGCTGCCGATGATGGTGGCGGTCATGGTGTCCTCCGGGGCTCCGTGGTGTTCCGTGCCTGACAAGAAGAACATTAATCGAGTAAACCCGGGATGTCAACTCTTTGACTCCCGGGTCACCCGAACGGACTATCAGCAGTCGTAAGCCTCTTCGAACGCGTCCTGTGCCCCGTCGTCGAACTCGGCCGGGTGCTGAACCTGGGACCGGGTAACACCCTTGATCCGGCCGCGACCGGCCGACCAGCACACGCACGGCACGATGTCCACCGTCTTGTCGGTGATCCACTTGGCGGCCAACTCGTCGAAGGTCAGGTGCGTCGCGGTCATTTCAGGCTCCCTGGGTTCGTTCCGTGCTGATATGTAAAGACTAATCGGCCCAACCCGGGATGTCAACTCCTTGGGTTGGGCCGATTGAGTGAATCGACAATGATCTAGTCCGACTGAGTGGCGTCCTGGGCCGCGCGCCACGCCAACTCATCCACGATCGGCACAGCCTGAACCAACGTCCATCCCTGGGCCGCCAACGTCTCCAACTCCTCAGTAGTCCACCGGGCAAGAGTGTCCCCATACCGGTCGATAGGCCGTTCCATGCCACGCTCCTCCCTGTCCTGAACGAATTCGACGCGGGCACCACCATGCGGCGGTGCCCCATCGGCTGACGTTCAGAAACCCCGACTCGTGTACGACCCGCCGTCCATACCCACCGGCATCCGGCCGCCCACCATCACGGCCATCACGTCCCCATCGTTCTCGCAGTACTCCCAGCCCTCCGCGCGCCGCACGTCGTCGCGCACGTGCTCATGGCCGGACTCGCATTCCCACCCCCGCGCGTTCTCCCACGCCATCGCGCCCGACACGTCATAGCACTCCCGGATCACCGGGCCGTCTTCCGTGGGCACCGAGACGTTCCAGTTGCACGGGAACGCGGTGCCGGCGTAGCAGCGCTTCACGCCTTCCACGGTGCGGTGGTACTCGGGAAGCGTTGACAGGTGCGCGGTGCGGTTGCCGCACCGGATCTCGTGTGTCATGGGATTCTCCTCGGTTTCGTGTGGTGTTCGTTCCGTGCCTGACAAGAAGAACACTACCCAAGGTGGCCCGGGATGTCAACTCTTTGACCCCGGGCCACCCGAACGGGCTAGTACGCCTCCAGCGACTCCCAGTCCAGACCGAGCGACTTCGCGAACTCGACACCCTTGACCGTGAAGTACGCGAACACGCACCCCCGGTCCGCCTGGGTGGTGAGCAGCCCGACGCGCTTCAGGTCGGTCAGGTTCCCCTTCTGCTCCCTCGTGACCTCCACGATCGGAGTGCCGGACCAGTTGCCCGCGTCGTCGACCAGGCTGGCGAACAGGGCGGCGGAGGCGGGGGTGAGGGTGATGTCCATCGGGGACTCCTGGGGGTTTCGCTCTATGCTGACATGTAGAACGTTAATCGAGTGAACCCGGGATGTCAACTCCTTTGCTCCGGGTTCACTCGACCGGCCTAACCACCCTTCCGCGCCGACAACCGATCCCACGACACCCGAACCTCAGAACCCTGGGCATACACCCCATGATCAGACAACATCCGCACCCACGGATGCGTCCCCACCGCACTTCGGACACGCTTGCCCCCCGTGCCCAGGTACACCACCAACACCACGTCGTCGACGACGGTCAGATACGCGAGCTGGCCCTCACTCAACGCCCCCATCAGTCCACCCGCCTGTCCGTGGCCGCCTCCGCCAACTTCACGGCCGCGCCCTTGAGCGTCTTCTCACGCCCCTTGCGGGACAGCACGGACGACACCCACACGTAGCCGCCGCCTGACTGCGGGAACACCACCGACCCGATCCACCGCCCGCCCATGTTCGCCACGTGGTGCCCCGGCACATTCCCGGCCGCCGACTCCGTGAACCGGACATCACCATGCTTGGTCTTGACGATCTCACTCACCGTTGACTCCTCAGAAGATGCTGACGATGGCCGCCGGAGCCGACACGAAGAACGCCCACACCCCGGCCACGGCCGATTCCACCGCGCCGCACAGGCTAGGAAAGTCGATGGCGAAGAAAGTGATCATTTCGGGCTCCTCGGGTTGCTCCGACCTGACATGCAAGACATTAGCCATCACAACCCGGGATGTCAACTCCTTGCATGTGGTCCGTTCGAGTGTCACTCGAACGGACCTACCGGCAACTCCCCCGCGCCGGATCATCCGGCGTCACACACACAACCGGGCGGCCACCGGGCGGTGCCGGAGCCTTCTCGCACCCCGACACCGCCACAGTGACCGCCACCACGACCGCCGCCGCCTTGCTCGCCTTCTTACCCATACCGGCCAGCGTGACAGGTCCTTGCCCGTCAGTCCACCGGCTCGTTCACCACCCGAAGGATCCCGTTCTCCGCGAACACCTCCGCCACCCGAACCGACGTCTTGTCACGGCACACGATCACCGTCCCCGGCGACACCTCCGCATCCGAACTCAAGTTCACGAAATCCAGAATGAACCAGGACACATCACCGCCGTTCCACTTCCGCCACGCCAGTTTCCATCTCTTTGTGGCACTCACGTCCGACTCCACTTCTGACCCGACTTCAGGCATTGCGGCTGCTTCCCGCGCCCCTTCCTGGCGTGCTGACCCCAAAACGGGCCGGGATCCACATTCGGCTGACCCTTGTTCTCGAACAACGCGACATCCGCCCCGCAGTCGGGGCAGGTGTCGCGCGGACGCTTCCCGGTCACCGACGGGTCCGGGCGATCACCATGCGAACCAGGAGAATGGACTCCATCCCCCGGCACGCCCGGCCCGTGGCCGGGTTGGTGTGCACCGCCAATTTCAGCGACCCACTCAACCCCTTTCCGGTGACCGTCACCGTGCCGATGATCTTCAGGTCGGGCGTGTCGCACACCCCGCACGTGGCCTGACCGTTCGCCGGCCTTCCCATGGGAACCTCCTCGGTTGGTGTGCCTATGACACTAGTCGGTCAATGCGGGGATGTCAACTCCTTGGCTAGCTTTTGAACGAACGCACATCCGCCCCCGCCGCCTTCAACTGAGAAACCCCATTCAAAAACCCCCGATAATCAGAAGGAGTCTGCGGCATAAACAAAGGCGGCCTCGACCTATCCGGCGGACAAAAACGCCAATGCCCACCCTTCGACACCGACACCCCCCAACCCTGCCGACGCAACTCCCCCGCAATCTCCCGCATCGACGTCTTCAACGAACCACCACGCTTACCCACAACAATCACCCTCTCACTAGTGGAACAAGAAACAACACTAGCAACGCACAAGAAACAATATTCGACAAAACCAGCAACACCACCCATCGCAGACCCTCACAACAAGCCATCGCATGAAAAAAACGCATCACACCGACCCACCACCCTCCACACGCATACGGACCTCCGCAATCGACGGACAACGACCAGCACGCAACGCGTCGAAGAACCACATACGCAAACGCGCCACCTTCGGCCTTGGACCACGACTACCGGTCACCAGACCCACAACCTGAAGAACATCCAACCTCTCCAACTCAGCCAAAGCAACACCAAACTCCCGTCGACTCATCTGACCACGGACACCACAAAGACCATTAGTCATATCGGAAACCCGAGAATCGTACTGCCCATTCCTGTTCAACCACTCGACAATAATCGACGGATTGTCAACCACGTTGAGAATATCATCATGCCCAACAGGCTTAGAAATATTCGAACCTGGAGACCACCCCGCCGGCGGCCAACCACGAAGCGAATACTTACGACCAAAAATCCTATTCGCCTCCGAACGGTCAACCGACGAAAACCGAAACGCCTCCCGGTCATCCAACAACGCCTGAAGCCGCGACCCCACAACCCGAATCGACACATCATCCAACGGCACACCCGCCGGCACACTCACCACCAACTCCCCCGACACGATCAACCGAGCCGTGTCCGTCAACGACAACCCCAACAACCGGGCCGCCTGCTCCACCGTCACGTACTCGCTCACTCCGACACACCACCCGCACGCCACATCGTCGCCGGAAGACGCCACCACGCACGGCCACGCGACACACCACGCTCATCCCGCAACCCGCGCATGAGACGCGCGCCCAGGAACTCCAGAGCGTTCGCGATCGTGTCGCCCATCTGATCCACAGCGGGAGCGGACCGCTCCCGCTGAAACCCCGCAAACGCGGCCAACTGGACATGCGCCACGTCCATGCCGTGCCGGTTGCCCACCCGCGCCACATACGCGGTGCCCGTCGACACAGCGGTGTCGTACTCCCGAACCGGCGGCCGGGCCTCCAGGTAGTCCCGCAACGCCGCGCGGATCTCCATCACCCGGGACTCCACGGTCCGAGCGCTCACCGCGTCCATGCGCCGCGCCAACTCCCTTGCCACCGGAATGGACACGAACGGCTCCGGCTGGACGTCCACGGCCGACTGCCCCCACAGCACAGGCACCTGGGCCAGGTCCACCTGTGCGCGGAGCGCGGACGACGGGGCACCGGTCAGGGCGGACGCCTGCTCCATGGTCAGGAACAACGTCTGCTCCACCTCCCCCAGGGGGATCACGTTCTCGTTCATAGCGCGACAGTACCTCACTCGACCAGCTACCGCAACGCTCTGTCCGGTATGTCCGCTTAACCGATACAGGAAGATTTTTTAGGAACTAAATGGACGGGTTTGGACGTAGTTTGCCCCGTCCAAATAGCTCGCTCGTAAGACCAGCTCAAGACGCCGCAGGGCACCTAGGACCCGATTTCTGAAAAAAACCTTACGTCCAATTAGATAAGAACCGTGCCTATTATTTCCAGAAACCCACAACCGGGTGCCCCGACACCACCCTCCGAGCCCTAATCCGCTGACCAGGAACGCGACAGACGGCCCCAACGCGATCACGGACGCCACCCTCCGGCGCGCGAACCGCTCCCGCCTCCTCGACCGAGGATCCGGCCAACTTCACCTCTGTAGTAGTGCGCAGCTATTTAGCCGCCTAAACGGCGCTTCCAAGTTTTTTTAACGACACTATGACGTAGCGCTGCAAACCACGCTAGGTCATAGTGTCGCCGTTTGCGTGTTCGTCGAAAACCGTGGACAATCCCACAGGACCCCAGGTCGTAAATGAAAATCTTGGTACAACCGCTGGTCAGCAAGCTACCTATTTCGACACAAGTTCCACGTCCCGATACACCACAATATTTTGAAAAACCTCTGACCAGCATGTTTCAGTGTTATTTGGACACCTACTGACGTCAGACAAAACGGACAGATGTAACCCGAGATACCTAGCGCAACATCAGCGTTGGCATTCGGCCTAACCTAGCGCTAGGCAACAGTGCTACATTGATACCTGTAGATTGTTACCCCGAACCTATTGACACACACGTGGTTTCGAGGTACTTAAGAGAGGCTTTATGCATTCAGACGTTTGACCAGCAGCAACGCACCGTCGTCGCCGTGCCAAGTCACTCAGTGTGTCGTTACCTACGCTCCGCATTTTCGCAGGTGGCCACGCCGCTGTGCCTCTTGACCGACCGGCCAGTTCGTCAACTTCGTGACGACCGGTGTCAGGTTGCCTGACACCGGCGCTGTGCCTACTGGCCGGTAGGTTCCCGTCCTAGAGCTGTTCCACCCATGGATATCGGGGATGTCAACTTCTTGACCCCTAGGCGGCGAGAAGCCGGACAGCCGCCATGTGGTAGCACTCGCGGCCCTTGAGGCCCGCCGGGCACGTGCAGTTGCGGGCAGCCGTGAGGTAGGTCCGGTCCGCCTTGCTGGACAGCACGCGGAACACGCGGCGGCCCTTGACGGGCACCAGGGCGGCGAACTCGATCAGCTCACGTGCCTTGGTGATGGCCTCGGCCTTGGCGTCGACGGTCGCCTTGGCGACCTTGCCGGCGCAGGTGGGACCCATGCCGCGCGCGATGCTGGCCTCACTGCGGAGCGTCCGGCCGCAGCGGATGCACTTGACGGTGGGGTTCGTGGTGGCGGTCATGGTGTCCTCCTCGGTGGTGTAGTTAAAGACTAACCGTGGATATCCGGGATGTCAACTCTTTGACCTTAGTCCATAAGAGTGACGCCTCGACCGTAGTCGAGGCGTCACCGCCCGTTCACTCTTCGGGGATCACCATGAACGACTTGCCGGCCGTCTCTGGCCGGTTGCGCGCCTTGAGCACTGCCGCGTCGTAGTTCTTAGCCTTCACCCGGCACAACAGCACGCGATCCACGCCCAGCACCCACCACCAGCCCTTCCAATTTTTGGGAACGCTGAAATCCCGCACCTTAGGCACCAGGTGTCTCCCCTCGGTCGCGGAGCACCATCGCGCACAGTTCCCGACTCAGCGACGCCTGAAACACGAGGTCGGGGCTGGTGGCCTTGGCCAACTTGGTGTCCGCCGCCCGCCAGCCCGCGACCAGGTCACGTGTGCTGGCATTCCAGTGCCCAGGGGAGCGGAATGAGTGCGCCCGGCTGATACCGGCCCGGATTTCCCCGGCTCTGCCCACGTTGTCCATGAGGGGTCGCTTTCCGGTCACGGGGCCAAGCTTCGTGCCCTCGGGTTTTCGAGCTACATGCCCCGTGACCTGCTCTGTTGTTGTACCTGTGACTCTACCCGATTGAACGAGAGATGTCAACTCCTTGGCATCCTCCGTTCGGGTGACTCAGCCGTTCAGCTTGCGCAACTTGGTCCGGGCCGTGGCCATCGTCAGCCGCTCACCCGACTTGCCCACCGGGCCGACTTCGGGCACGTAGGTCACCATCGACTTGGTCAGCTTGACGATGACCGCCGGACCCATCGTGGTGGTGACCGTCTGACCGACCTCGAAGGCGTCCAGCGCCGGGGCGACCCGCTTCGCGCCCGGCAGGGTCTTCGGGGCCTCGATGCCCAGGATGCGGCAGCAGTCGGCACAACTGACGGGGGCGTCCACCTGGCTGAATCCGGCCTCGACGATTTCGTAGCCGGACGCGCGCCGCATGTTGGAGCAGAGGACCGGGTTGCGGTCGGTGACGGCGGGGGCGTGGACGACGGTCCCGTTCTTGGCCACCAGGTTCTTCGTCATGTCCGGCTCCTTCGTTCTGGGCTGATATGTAAAGACTAACCTATGGATCGGGGGATGTCAACTCTTTGATCTCCTCCATTCGGGTGAATCATCCGCCCAGCTTGAGCGCGTCCCACACCTTCCGGACCTCCCCCACATTCCGAAACTTCTTGCCATCCCGGAGACCGGCGAACGACAGGACATAGCCGAACCGGATCCGGTCCGCACTGATGTAGGACCACACCAGCCGGGCCACCTCGTTGGTGCCTTCCTTGTCGGTGTAGACGCTCACGGCGTAGGCGTGTCCGTGGTTGTAGCCGGGAATGCGGAACGCGCGGTCAGCGTCACGGCCCTTGGCGATGCCCACGTGGTAGCCGGCCGCGCGCGCGGCTGTGGTGAGGGTGTGGATCGCGTTGGTGGCCATCGTGATCTCCCTGATGTCATTCTGGGCTGATATGTAAAGACTACCCGAGGGATCGGGGGATGTCAACTCCTTGACACCCCCCGATCAGGTGACTCAACCGATGGTCAGAATCACCAGCGCATCCCGGATGGCCGCGTGTGCGCCATGGTGCTCGGTCGTGGACGTGAACGACTCGCCGCCGTCGTAGTCCGCGTGCGCCGTCAACGTCTGGCCGTCGCGGCTGAACACCTGTGCCCAGTTCCCCGACTCCCCCATGTCGGAGTTCAACAGGTCGAACGTCCAGGCCAGCGTGTCCACCCGCTTGGCCAGGATGCCGAACCGACCCGTGGAGAAGGTGAACTCGGAGCCGACGGCCAGGTTCTCGATGGCGGTGGTGTTGACGTTCACGATGGCCTCCGGGGTGGTGGGGGAGTGGGTTCTCCCTGATGTCTTAAAGATTACCCTACCGAACGGGGGATGTCAACTCCTTGACACCCCCCGTTCGAGTGAATCACTTCACCAACCGCCCCACCGGAAAGTCCATGCTCAACCGGAACTCCTCCACCGCCACGACCCGGTCACGCCCGTCTCGACTGAACCGCTCCACCGCGAACTTGACCTTCTCCTTGGTCACGTCCCCGCTCAACGGCTCCCGACGCGTGACGTACCCCTTCGGCTCCCCCAACACGACGTAGTAGTTCCGGAACACCAGCACCATCCCCCGCCGCAGAACGGACCCCTTGACGTGCTTCACATACTCCGCACCCGCCATCACATGCCCCTTTCTAGGCTTTCTTCACCGACCCCGGGTACGCCCGGGTCGTGTCTCCTGAGTCCACGTTCCTCGTGGGCTTGTCCGTGTTCATCACGGTCACGTACTCAGCGCCCGTGCTGTCTCGGGTGTACGCGCGCACCACGCGCCCCTTGTGCCACTTCCTGTCGTCCTTCCACAGGACGGTGACCCCCGTCTTGAAAGCGCTCCGCTCCGCATTGTTGAAGTTGCGTCGAAATGTTCCGCCGCCCTTGGCCATCACCCGGCCGCCGGAATGCGGATGGCACCGGGGTAGCCGTACCAGGTCTGGCCGTTACTGATGGTGCGGGTGGTCTTCCCGGTGTACTCGACCCACATGTACTTCAGGTCCAAGGTGTCGCGCTTGACCACGCCGGTCATGATGCGGCCGGTCACCCAGCGGGTGCCGTGGAGGATCTCCACGTTCGCGTTGGCGGTGAAGGCGGCCAACTCGTCCTTGGTGAAGTTCTTGCGGCGGGCCATGGTGTCCTCCGGGGGTTCTGTGCTCTCTCTGACTCCTCAAACATTACCCGGCGCATCGTGGGATGTCAACTCTTTGACGAGTGACCCGGGTCACAGACTAAGAAGTTGACATCCCACGCGTTCCTGACTAGTGTCATAGGTGCTAGAAACACCAAGGAGGAACACATGTCGGCCGTCACCCCCCAAAAGAACGACAAGGTTCGATTCATGTACACCGTCCCCGGCACCGATCGGCCCGTCGCTCTGGACGGAAAGGTCATCCAGGTCACCACCAACAAGGCCGTGATCGAAGTCAAGGGAACCGGTGTCGTCGTCGTTCCCCTTGCGGACATCCTCCGCGTTCTGTAAGACGGTCAACCCCCAGGGAGGATCCCCCGTGCCCCGAGTGAAGGTCACCGACAAGGTTCGTTTCACCTACGACAAGTACGTCATGGACGGTGTGATCACCCACCTCAAGGGCGACAACACCGCCGTGATCCGGGCCGAGAACATCGGAGTACTGATCGTTCCCGTCAAGGACATCGTCCGCGTTCTGTGAGAGGATTCGACACGTGAAACGCGTCGGACAGCGTCTCGCGGACATCGGCCACATGCTCGTGACTGAGCAGCCCTGGACACCCAAGCTGTTCGTGTTCGGCGTCTCGTTCCTGATCATCGCCCAATTCATGGGACACCCCTTCTAGACTCCCCAGGGGAGGTGACGTCTCGTGCGCAAGCCTGACACCTAGTCCCATCCGGACTGGCGAAGGAAAATCCCATGGGTATGCACCGACGTGCCGGACGCGGTTACGGCCGCGCCACCAAGTACGCCGAAGATGACGTGTTCAGCCGGTGGCGTCGCGTCTACTGCTACACCGACCGTGCCGGAGTGTGCGCCAAAATCAAGCGTGGCGCACGGCGTCGTGAACGCCGCGACGCACGCCACGACATCCGCGCACAGCTTGCGGACCGCTGACCAGAACGGCCCCGGAGACAACCTGGGGCCGTTCTGTGTTCGGTGCTGACCGAACAGCGATCCCGGTAAACGCAGAGCGGCCCCTACCAAGTCGGGTAGGGGCCGCTGGTTACCACGGTCGGATCAGGTATGCCGGCCGCCGGGAAGGTTCCGGCTTGTTGAATCGCAGCACGGGCCAGCTCGGATCCCACTGGAAAGTGACGGACCCTACAGGCCCTTGACAGGCTTCTGCGGGACCGCATAGGTGGTCCGGTTCAAGGTGGAACATGTGCCCCCGATACCCCTGGTGAGTGTTGTGTTCATGGGACAACAGAAACGGGTCGTATCCGTTCGGGTACAAGTCCGCCATGTTGGTCAACATGCGTTTTCTCCTTGGTATCCCTCGATCGGGTGGCCTCACGCCACAGGCGTCACTCGCGTCCGTGGCACCACGTGCACGCTGTTCGGTGCCAGGATGCCCACCAGCGGCCCTTTGGCCTGATGTAGCAGCCCAGTTGCTCTCACCGTGACTAGATTTCCCGTGATTCGCTGAATCACCCCGTAGTACAGAGCGCTGTCCTCGGTTACGAACGTCACCTTCTGCCACTTGGACAGAGGAGCGTAGTTCTTCGACACCGCGTTTTCCTTCTCTTAGAGTGCGTCCGGGTGTGGGCAAGTGCAGTCTTGGCCATGCATCCGGGTCGCTTCGACACCGGTCACACGATCCCGCACCGCATCCGAAAAGCACTCGGCCGGCACTGCCCAGTTGGCCCACAGCAGACGGCTGTCCTGGTCGAGGTCCAGGATCATGCCCGGGTCGATGGCCGACGGCGGAATCACGATCAGGAGTTGGCTGTGGTTCCGCGTGATCGCTGCGTGTCCCCGGCCGCCGGTGGCGGTGGGTCGCACGGTGGTGGTGAATCCGAGGGAGCGCAGTTCGGACAGGAACGCGCCGTGTCGGGGGTGTGATGCGCTGATCATGGTGATGTCCTCTCAGATTCCCAGCATGGTGCGCACGGTCTCCGCCAGCTGCTCCGCGTGCACCCCGTGCGTCTGGGCCTTCACGGTGTACGTCGGGAGGTGGTCCACCTTGCGGATGACACCGGTCTCGACGCTGTAGGTGTCGTCGGCCGCGAGTTGGACGAACACGCGCTTGCGCATGGCGTCGAACTGGACGTAGCTGTTCTCGTTCGAGTACGCCAGGTTGCGCGCTCCGGCCAGCATGAGGGTGGTTCGGCGGCCGATGTGACGCCAGGTGGTGTTGACGTCCATGTCGCGGCCGGGGGTGCGGTGCGCGATGGGCTCAAGCACGGTGTGGGTCATGATGTGCTCCCTGGGTGGTTCCTTGCTGACAACAGGAACATTACCCGACCCATACCGGGATGTCAACTCCTTGGTACGACTTCGCGCCAGAACCCATCCGGCGGAGACGTCAACCGCCACCGCGAGTTCGGCGCGAACATCCACCGCTTCCCCAACCCCCTACGTTGCCGCACACGCGCCTCCACCACCCGACGAGTATGGCCACTCCACGCGTTCACCGTCCGGCCGTCGTCGTCCACCACAGACGCCGAACCGTTCGACAGATCCACAACCACACGCATCGTCACGCCTTTCGCACCGTCGTTGGGAGCACAACACGGGTCTCCGTGCCACGCTCCGTGGACAACTCCACCTGAACCGAGCCCGATGCCAGACACCGCACAATCTTTCCGTGCGTGCCCCTTCGAATGCCGTAGTGGTTCGGGGCCATCGTGATCACGTCACCGGCCGCCAACTTGTTTCCCTTGCCGTCGAACAATACGGCCATACCATTGTCCTTTCCACGTAGAGGTGCCCCCGGCCCATCGCCGGGGGCACCGTCGCCTCTACTCGCCGTACTTCGCGCGGACCGCGCTCATAGGCACCCATGTGCCCATCCCACCGCCGCTCTCGATGAACACGGTCTGATCCACGGGTCGGATCTTCGTCATCTTGCCCGTGACCTTCGCGCCCTTGTGCTCCACCGTGAGCGTCGCGCCTAACTTGGGGAATGCCATCTAACCCGTCTTCCTTATGATCTTGTCCGTAGTCACCGTGTGCTTGGTGCCGCCCATGATCGCGCGGAAGCGGCCGTTGCGGGTGCTGGTGCCGACCACGCCGCCGTGCAGGATGGTGTACACGCCGCCATCCTTCTCCGTGATCACGCCCTTGAGAGGACGCTCCTCGAAGATGAAGATCACGACGTCACCCTTGCGGTATATTATTTCCGGTTCCACCAGTTTTAGCCATCCTGATTCTTTGCTCGCTTCTGGTCGTCCGCGTGGGTGACGCACACCTTGGCTTCTACCTGGGTGTCAAAGTCGGGTCCACCTTCGTGGCGCTTGATCCAGATGGCGGATTTGTTGCTACAACTCTTGATATAGCAATTGGTTTTTGCCGGTCGCCGGATGGCCTTTTTCTTCGGGGGGGTCATAGTTGCCTTTTAGTACCATGCCATGATGATGGCGGTGGATGCGATGAACGCGATGGTGGACACCCAGCAGATGATTTTGTTGAGTCGACTGGGGTTTCGTTCGAGTGCGAGTCCGATGTATCCGCCGGCCATGGCGAAGATGCTGGCGAATGTGGTGATGACGAGAAGTAGGGGGATCATGCTCTCTCCCTGCCACGAACGAGACTATCCGACGCGGCCAGATTGGTCAACTACTTGATATGGAAAGTGTCCCCGACCACACGGCCGGGGACACCGCGCCCGCGACTGACTACCAGTCGCCTCCGCACGAGCCACTGTTGTCGCCGGTGTCCCAACCGCCCACCGTGATGTCCCCGTTCGCCAGATCCACCCCGACCCCGCCACCCAGATCCACAGCCAGGTGACCGGAGGAGTCGACGAACAACCCTCCCGACGTGTCGCGGTCCTCCACCACAACCACCGTCGGGGTGTGGTGGTGCTCCACGACCACCGTCGTCGGGGCGACCATGTTCCGGTGGACGTTGCACGCGCTGTAGCCACCAGCACGCGCCGCACGGCATCGGGCACAAGCTGAGTTGTACATGAGGTTCTCCTTGCTGTGTCACGGAATCCTTGCGTGGACCGTACGGGAATCGAACCCGCCTCAACCGTTCGGCCCGTGCCCCCCGCCCGTCCGGCGGGGGCCGATCGACGTCACGCCCGGCTGGCCTTGGTGGGCCGCTTGAAGAAACCGAACTCCGGACGGTCGCTGGCCTCCACGGTGGCCGTGAACGTCACCGTGTCGCCCGTCTGAACGCCACTGTCGATCGTGGTGAAGCCGTCATCGGCAACGTTCAGGGACGCGGGAACGGAGCCCCACACCAGCCACCCATCGGCGTGCTTGACGGTCATCACCTGACGGCCGCCGAACCCGTTCTCTTTCCAGTCGACCTTGATGACGATGCCGGTGACCTGAATGCGCTTGCCAGTGGGCACGGGAGCGGCCGGTGCCTCGGCTGCCTTCTCCGCCATCGTGGCCGCGTAGGCGTCGGCCTTCTCGCTGATCTCGCGGATCAGCTTGGACACGAACGCCAGCTGACGGTCGGACGGGTCGCCGTAGCGGCGGGCTTTGGTCGCGATGTCGACCAGCGTGGACAAGGCCCAGGAGCAGCCGGACACGTTGCCGAACCGCGCGCCGTGCTCGTCCACGATGGCGTCGTGGATGTTGCCGGCATAGGTGGCGTACGCCAGGTCCGGGTTCTCGTCGCACAGTGCCTCGAACGCGGCCTGACGGGCGAGACGCTCACGGCCCAGGGCCGCGTTCTTGCGGAGCTTCTGGAATTCCGCCTTGGTCATACCGTCGAACCGGTTGTCCAGGCACGTCTCCCCGACCCAGATCATTTCCATGACGTCGTCGCGGGCCATGAGCGCGCCGTAGCGGATGTTGGTGCCGCAGTGGCCGCAGCCGCCGGTGGTGGATCCGCCGAAGCTGTAGCCCTTGGCCAGCATGGCGTTAACGGTCTCGATGCGTTCCTGGACCTGGATGTAGTCGAACTCGGGGGTGAAGTCGAAGACGCCGTAGCAGTTGTACAGCTCGGGGTCGAAGTCGAGGGAGGCGGGGGCGTGGACGTCGGTGCGGTTCATTTCGGGGCTCCTTGGGTGGTTCCTGGCCTGACAAGAACTACATTACCCAAGCATTCGCGGGATGTCAACTCCTTGACCGAAGTTAGGCCGAACGGGTGAACACCCGCCCGGCCCAACATCACCTCAGTCTCACTTCCGTCGCCCCCGCGCACACACGCTCACACTCCGCCTGCGCCCACGCCTTCCGTTCCTTCACGCTCATGTCCAACCAATCGCGCGGCTTTCGGACCGTCGTCGAACGCATCCGACTGACCCCCGGCGCGCGATACGCAAGCTGAACATACCCGACAGGAACACTCATCGTTCCCTTTCGAAATACTTATAAGTGCAAGAAGAGTCTTTCCGCTGAAGCTTCCGAACAGCCCACCTCTTGCGTTGTTGCCCGCTCATGTCATCCCACCCCACCGGAACACCGACCTTCCATTCGTCCAACGCTCCGGTGGAGTGGCTGTACACGATGAAGATTTTTCTACTTTCCGGCATTGCCGGGATGCTCCTTCACGGTGATGACATGTTTTGCGTAGTCGATACGCTCGATCAGATAGCACACCCCATCGCACCACTGCGGCATGGACAATGTCGGAATCGCACACTCCACAGTCCCGATTTCCCTGCCCCCCAGTTTGACGGTCCAGGGCCTCACGCGGGAAGCCTGACCAACACGACGGTGTCCGACACGCCCACCGTCAGATCCACGTTCTTTTCCTTGCCATCCTTGAATGTCGCGACCCGGAACGTGTTCAGGTCGGTCCCGTCACCGACCTTGGTGTACATGACGTTGTTCACCCGAAACTTGGTTCCGATCGGCCAGTTGGCCACGGTACGCGCGGCGCGGCACGTGGTGCGCATTCGGGACCTCTTACAGTCGGTAGTCTGCATAATCAATGACGGTGCCGTCCGCCCACCGCAATTCGGCCTGTTCGCTCACCAGCGCGCCATCCACGATGGTGAAGCGTTCGATGTCGCCGGATTCCTCACCGACACGCACGAGGTAGCCGCTGAAGTAGTGGTTCGACCCACACAGTCGGGCGAATTCCTTCAGTTGTTCGGTCAGCTCGTAGCGGGAGAACCTCTCTTCGTCGAAGTTGCGGAGTCCGGTCGCCACGAATTCGGGGCCGCCGTCCAGCGGCGGTGCCGGAAGTTCCAGGTTGGGGCCGCCGGGCCGCCAGATGGCCAGTCCGACGTCCTTGCCGTTGACTCCGCGATTGTTGTTGCGGAACGGGCTGTTCTTGTATTCGTCCCAGGACAGTGGTGGGTGGATGGTGATTTCGCCGCGAATGGTACTTCCGTAGCTCATCTCTACCCCTCGTAGTGTTCGATGTCGGACGGGGTGACTTCGAGGACCTCGCCGTCCCCGAATTTGATCATCAGGGTTTCGTCGGCGACCTCGATGACGGTGGCCAGGTCGAGTTTGAGGTTTCCCGTGCTTCCTTCGCCGGTCCACAGGACCTGGTCGTCTTCGGAGAACTCGTTCATGGGGGTCCTTTCGGATGGTTCTTCCGGTAGGGAGAACACTACCCGACCAACTAAGGGATGTCAACTCTTTTGCATCTGCGCTGGTCAGCCCCACCCCGTACACTCAGCCGCGCGTGATCAACCGGAAGGGGACGCGCGTGACCTTTGTGGACGCGACCGCGCAACGCCAGTTGGCGTTGCAATACGCGGTCGAGTTGCTGTCCCCGTTGGGGACCGGCGACGCGGACCGCGTGATCACCACGGCCGAAACACTGTTCGCGTGGCTGGTCGGCCCCGCGTTCCTGGACATCACCGTGGGCCAGATCGTTGATCAGACAACCAAAGCCCCGACGGGCACCACACACACCGGAGGAACCATGCAGCTCCACGACAACGAACAGTGCCAGCTCACCGTCAGCGAGGCCGACGCCAAGGGCGTCGCACTTCAGGACACCCTCACCTGGGCCGTCGCGGACAGCACGGTGGCGACGCTGACCGTGGCCGGGGACACTCAGTCCGCGACCCTGGTTGCCGGGATGCCCGGTTCCACCGTTGTGACCGTGACCGACGGCGCACTGTCCGCGACACTCGCCGTGGACGTCGTGCCGGGCACCGTCACCACCATCTCCATCGCGGCCGGAACCCCCGAGGTTCAGCCATCGCCGTCCGCCCCGTCGCAGTCCTCGGAGCCGATCCAGGCGGCCGAGTCGGGCCAGGCCGCTTCCACTGTGGACACGGCCGCAACCCCCCAGTAGTCCTGTAGCGACACGACACCCCCGCGTCCACAGTGGACGGCGGGGGTGTCGTGCGTTCAGCCCTGAAAGTCCCGGATGATGTCCTCCGGGCGCGTCGGGCCGTCCCACAGTTGGCACTTGCATGTGGAGGTCTTCGACAGCCGGAGGCCGTCAACGTGCCCGATGGGCGCGGCACACGCCCCCGTTCCGCCGGTGTGGAACCCGCGTCCATGGTCGCAGGTGTCGCAGGTGGCGGACACACGCTTGGGGGATGCCGACGCATGCTTGCTGATTCGGCCGCCGATGAATCCGGCGACGAACACCACGACGGACAACAGAATGTCGGTCACTGCGATCATCAGTCGATCAACCCCTTGTTCTGTATGATGCGTGCTTGATGGTCGATTTCGTCGCCGACGCGGATGAGTGTTCCGGGCATGGTTTCGGTGATGCCCCTGACCTTGCCGTTTCGGAGTTTGATGGAGAACTGGCGGATGGACGCTATCGAAGAGAATTCGCCCACTTTGGTGCCGTTGAGGTAGACCGTCACCTTGCCGGTGGACGAGTTGTGTTTCGTCGTGACCTCAATGATCATACCGAAGACCCTACCCGCCAGACGCAGGGATGTCAACTTCTTGTTCTGCGTCACATGACACAGACCATTGGCTAGCCGGAGACACGGAACACCCCCCGCCCAGGATGGTGGCGAGGGGTGTTCCAGCCGAGCTGTACCATGGGTTCCCGAAACCCGACGCGAGTGTATCAGCAGCGCTTCCCGCGCGCCGTGTCGGACTGCCGGAACCACGACTTCACGACCTTGGACCGGCGCGCGGGAAGAGTGTCGTTCGTGAGGGTCACCGAATCGGCCACGGTGTCGAACAGGCGTTGCCCCTCGTGTCTTGCGGCGGATTCGGTGGCGAACGCGGTGTGACACGAACGCTGGCCGTTTGGTTTGGCAACGCGAAGACACCATTTGAGTTTCCACGGTTTGGCATCCACTCAGATCTCCTTCACAACGTTTTTCAACTGGTCACGTAACGCGTCTCGGTGCGCTCTGCACAGGATGACGCTGCGCTTTTTGTAGGAGGCGGTGAACAGTGCCCGGCGCGGGCATTTCGTGTTGTCCTCCCACACTTCGCACCGCTGATGGTGATTGAAGTCGCGAGGCAACGCACGACACCCATTTCTGCGGCCCATGATTCCTTCCGGAATGGGAACGCGCCCGACCGTTCCAGCCGGGCGCGTTCAGGTAAATCACCAGATTCGTTTGCCGTTATTGTCGTACTGGATTCCGCCCACGATCCTCTCCCATTCCGCCTGACTGTCGGCGTTATGGTTCGCGCGGTCCACCTGCTGTTTGATGACCTCGAAGCCCTGGGCTTCGAGTTGGATGGCGCACTTCCGTGAGCAGACGTCGCGGTCCTGGCCGCGAAGGGGCTTCATGCACATGGGGTTCGCGCATTCACCCTTCTTGACGGCCCTCATGACCTTGCCCATTCCACGGAAAGGGGCCAGGCTCTTGATCTTTCCGGTGGCGGCGTCGACCAGCGCGCCGGAGACCTTGCGGAACACGCCTTGGCGTGGTGTGAAGCCGCTCCCGCCGTGCTGTCCCCCTCCGATGCGCTTCTTGTCTTCGCGGCCGTTGGCGAACCATCCCGGCATGATGTTTGTGTCCTCCCAGTGGGTTTCGCTGACAACGGAGACATTACCCAAGCGTCTACGGGTTGTCAACTCCTTGCGTTCAGGGGACGAACGGCAACGGGATGTCCGACAGCTCCCGACGGCGGTCGGGCTGGCACTCCCTGACCAGGAGCGTCGGGTCCAGCAACCCCAACATATCCAACAGGGTGTGGCAGTCGAATGGGCCGGTTCTGTCCTGCACGCACTTGCCGGCGACGGTCAGGGCCGCGCCGCGCCGTTCGTCGTGGTTGTGCTGTGCCATGGATCCCACGGGATCCAGCGGGTCATAGGTCACGGATTGGCTCCTTTTTGCAGACCAGGCAGTATAATCGTTGACTTGCGGGTGGTCAACCCTTAGGCTCAGGTAATGAGAACCGTTGTCATCGCGTACCGGTGCCATCGGACGCCGGGCGTCCACCTCGTGGCGCGCACGGTGCCGTTGGGGTTCTGGGGAGGGTGGACGTCGGAAGAGCGTCTTCAGTGGTGCTTCGACCATGTCACCGTGCTCACGGATCGGGCGTTCACGATCATGCGTCTGTCCCGGTACTAGTTGACGAATCACAAATACCCGATTAGACTTGAAACCTACTCGATCATGAAACAAGGAGGTGGACGATGAACAGCATCCGACCACGCTGGACCGATGACGTTCCCGATCTCTACGACCGGCTTGCCGACGCGGCCGGGTTCTTCACGCTCGCACAAGCGTGCGACTACACCAATCTGTCCGTCACCACGGTTCGGGACCTGTTGTCCCGACCGAAGATCACAGCCGACGGAAACACCCTGGCCCCGATCAGCCGCCCCGCCGCCCGCGTCGGAGAATCCCCCCTCTACTCCGGAGAGCAGTTGGAGGAAGTCCGCAGGCGTCAGGAGACACCGCCGCGCCGCTACTTCGGCGGCGCGGACGAGCCACTCCCTGTGCTCACTCCGGACGAGTCCAACGAACGCGGGCTGGTGTCCTACGGCGAGATGGCCGACATGTTCGGCTGGCATGAGAACACGCTCCGCAAGTGGTGGTCCACGAACGCGGACTTCCCCGCGCCCAAGGCCACCCGGGAACGACGCGGCGGCCACCCCGGCACCCCGACCGTTGTGTTCGACGCCAAGGAAGTGCTCCAGTGGCTCGCGGACAACGACAAGATCACCGGCGACACGATCATGGTCCACGGCCATGAGATCACGATTGCCTGAAGATCCTTCCCTTACGCCCCAACGGATGTAACGAAACACTGTGGACGGTCGCTCTTACCGATAAGAGCGACCACACAGAGGAGAAGATCATGGGCAGCGTCGCCGTAGGTCTCGAACTGGAATACCTCCACGCCAAGGTAATGATCGCCGACGTTCATCCCTACGTCGGCGAGAACATGTCCTTGGTTGGACGAGACGAAATCGATATGGTCTACTTGGACGGACCACGCCAAGGTGAACACGTCACAACATACCGAGTCATGTGACCCGGACAACAGAAAGCCCCGTGCCAGCAACACGGGGCTTTCGTGTGTTCACACCACGGCAAGACTGTGAATCGTGAACGCGCTCAGCCAGAACCCGGCCAAGATCAACGCCAGGCGACCGAGCCACAGTTCCACGCGGGAGTCCTTGTCCGTGTCGAATCGCATGAACTTCGGCGTGCCCACCATCCGCCACCGCTGACCACGCAACGGAATCGGCCAGAACACCGGTGCCCCCTGTCTCGTGACGCAGTCCCCGAACAGGTGCACCAGGCATCCGATGCCGATAGCGATCGCGAACCACCACGCCACCGTCTCGATCGGTTGCGACCACGCCAGGAACACTGACGCTCCGGTGAACGCGGCGGCCACACCGGTGACGAACAGCCATCCGTGCCGGTGTGCCCACTTCCCTGCCAGTCCGCGTAGCCCGTAGCTGGTGAACACGAACAGGATCCCGGCCGCCGCCCACAGTCCGAATGTGGTGATCAGGAAGTACGTGCCCGCGCCGCATCCGGCCGCGAACAGTGCGGTGTGGGTGAGTCCCCGGTGGCCGCCGTCGCGGTCCTGGTCACGTCGGGAACGGGTGATGCCGTAGATGGCGCTGGATGTGGCGTGCATGGCCTTGGACACCGCGCGGGAGAGGGGGCCGAAGGTGTGCGCCACGGTGGCTTCGGGGTGGTCGATGTCGGGGAACACGGCCGCGCCGATGACGAGCATGGCCACGGCCAGCGCGAGGGTGATGGGCGGTGGCCCGTAGAGGGTGAGCGGGGGTCCGACGGCGGTCATGGCGACTCCGGCGAACACGCCTTGTCGGGCGTGGGTCTTGCCCATGCACATGGTGGCTCCTTGTCGTTGTGCCGCTACGATATCAAAGGGTTGACGAACCGCACAACTCCGGTTAATGTCTATGCCATGGCTGACGCGACACACAAAGGGCAACACGTGGCGCACAAGGACCTGAAGCCGAGCATGCAGATACTCACCACACGCGGGTGGGCCACGGTGTTCACCGCGCCCATCCCAAGCGGCACCATGTTTCTTGTCCGCCTGACCAACGGCCGATGCGAGATCAAGGACCCTGGATACCTCTGGGTTCGGCGCACCACCCACCCACTCCCCACCAAGGAGACCACATGAAGATCGTCATTCTCGGCGCGGCCGTCACGCTGGCTGCCGTCACCCTCACCGGATGCGGCCTGAACAAGATCAGCCAGCCGTTCAACGACGCGCCCCGGTCCGACAACGAGGATCATTCCGCCGCCCAGGTGATCACCATGCCGGACGGCTTCTCGAACCTGGCCACCAAGTGTGTCAACGGCGTGCGCTACACCGTCGCGTTCCACAACGACGGCGCGTACGGCGCGATCAGCACCGTCGTCGACCCGAAGTGCGGTCGCTGACGTGGTCACGAGTTACGGCAACGAGGAGTACACGCCCGACACTTACACCGTGGCCAGCCGGCCCGCCTCCAATAGGAAGTACCGGACCGGTGTGCTGCTCAACAGCAAGGGCGACGCGGTCCACACCTGTGGCCACACCAACCGTCACACCAGCTCCAAGGCGGCCGTCGACTGCATGAGGGCCATTGCTAAGGGAACCAAGCTCACCATCACGAACTGACCAGGCGGGGCGGGGCACTCCGGTGTCCCGCCCGTCGTTAATTTCGAAAGGGAACGATCATGGAGATTTTGCCCGCATACGACAAGGACGCGGACACCTACGGCAAGCACGCGGAGACCGCCACCCGGACGGCCGGCTTGGACGGTGTGGTGTTTGGCCGCCGGGTCCGCTATCCGTGGGGGTTGTTCGTCAATCCGGATGCCGTGTCGGGCCGTCGGGGGGCGAACGTGGGACATCCGGCGGGTGTCTTCTTCGAGCGCAAGGGCGTCGTGCACCACACGGGTCATTTGGACGGGTACCGCAGTGTCCGGGCGTGCTTGCGATCCGGGGAGAAGCCGTTGCCGCGCCTTCGCTCTGCAAAGAAGTTGACATCCCGAACATGAGCGATTAGGGTTGCGATATCACCAACCAAGGAGGCTCCCGTTGGACGCCGCAACCACCGACCATGTCAACCGCGTGCGACTGCTTCTCACGCTCATGGCCCCCACGATGATCGACAACGCGGTCCATATCGTGACTACGCAGGGTAAAGATGAGTCCGCCCCGACCATCGGCCGCCTGGCCTTGATCGGCACCGCCACCGCGCCCCGCGTCGCCGTGATCACCAAACTCACCCCGACCAAGGTCACCGTCTCCTACCTGACCGAGAGTGCCATTCGGCACGGCCGAAGTCTGAACGCGTACAACTCCTGGCCCGTCCAGTTCGATAGCTGGCCCGACACCTACCGCGAACAGGCCGTGACACGCTGGCATTCCAACCCCGACGTTCAAACAACATCCGACGTCAATTCCTACGCTGCCCGTCACCACGAATGGGCTCTCAAAACGCAGGCTGTCTATCGTGCCGTGAAACACTGCCCATGGGTCGCATTCGCCCCCATCCGCAACGCCCTCATCCGCCGCGAAGACCTTGTCATGATCCCCGAGAACGGAGAAAGCTAGTGGAGTACAGGGCCTTTTACCAGAACGGCGGGTTCGCCACCTTCGAATGGGAAGGCGACCCGACCGATCCGGAAGGCATGGACGAGCTGCTGGAAGCCGCGTACCAGGCGGCCCCCACCGGCCTGTGCCACCAGTGCGCCGGCAACTTCGAAATCTCCGATGACAACGAAGTGTACGAAATCAGCGAGGATGAATCCGGCGAGAAGGTGTTCAGCGAACCGACCTGGGACGAGCGGATCCGCGAGTCGGCCGCCAACGCCACCGTGCTGAATCGGAAGCTTGTGGCGGAACTGGAGACCGTCAAGGCCACGCGATCCGCGCTCGTGCGGGATCTCCGCGCGGCGGGCTTCACTGTCGACCCGCACACCTTCGCCGTGTCCCGCTGATGTCCCGGTGTCCCGGCCCCTGTCCGGGACACCGGGACAACCTGTCTGATGTCCCGGGCGCGGGACAGGATGTCCCGGGACATCAGACGTCGCACCGGGACACTCTGTCCGGGACATCCGGGACATGTCCCGGGACAACCTGTCCCGGATGTCCCGGACCGGGCGGGACATGTCCCGGGACATCCGGGACATGCTGTCCGGGACACCGGGACACCTGGCGGGACAGCTGTCCCGGGACAGCTGGGACATGTCCCGGATGGCGGCCGGGACATCCGGGACAGGTTGTCCCGGACTTGTCCCGGGACAGCCACCGGCTACGGTGTCGGTGTCCCGAGGTTCGAGCCCCGGCGCGGTCCCTCACTCCGGCAGCGTTGGCGGTGCTCCCCCGAGACGAGAGAAGCCCCGGCGTCGATCACCCGCCGGGGCTTCTCACTGTCCACTGGACGATGAGACTGTCCAGCGAGGGGTTTGGGGAGTGTTTATACAGGTCAGAGGCCCACTGGACGGTCCGGAACCGTCCAGTGGACGATCACGGTCAGTGAGAAACGAGCGTTTCTGACCACGCCCAGTGACCATGCTGGGTGGAGTCAACCCGCCCCGCCGCCTTCAACTCCGCCAACTTCGGGTACAGCCACGAACTCGACCGCGTTGCCGCCCGCGCCAGGTCCCGCGCCCGCGCACCCTCCGGACCCGCCGCCTTCAACGCCCCGATCAGCGCCGACACGGCCGCGTCCTCATCCAACTTGCCCCGCTCCCGATCCGCGACCATCGCCGCCTGCTCCCGGGACATCGTGTCCCGCTCCTCCGGCGACAACCGGGACAAGTGCAACGCCACCAGCTCCGCCAGCGGGACATCCGGCCCGTCCAGCCGCTCCGTGATGTCCCGGTCCTCCACGTCGTCCTGTCCCGGCATGTCCCGCTCCTGTCCCACGCTGTCCCGGGACATGTCCCGGCCGTCCGGGACAGTGTCCCGCTGTCCCGGGACATCCGGGACATGTCCCAGCGGGACACCGTCGTCGTCCAGCGGGACAACCATGGCCCGATCCGCGTACTCCGGGACAGCGTCGGCCGCCGCCTGCGCCGACACCGCGTCCAGTGCGCACGTGCGTCCCTGACGCAACCTGACGAGCGTCTTCACCGTCTCGTCATCCACGTACTGAATGCGAATCGGCATACGGTCGATCGTCTCCGCGTCCTGGTAGTAACACGTTCCCGGGCGGGACTGGGGAATCAGGTTCGCCCCCATCTTGCCATCCCGATCGTTTCCGAACACGAAATATTCCCCCGTGTCGCTCTGCATACGGAAACAGAACCGCTGGTCCAACTGCTCGCGGACCAGGTTCGAGCCGAACGCCAACAAGGTCGGATATTGAGTGGCCTCCACGATCTCCACTCCGACGGCACGGCCCTTCTGGATGACGCGTTCCAACATTTCCAGTTGCTTGCGGTTCATCGCGCCGTTGAACGAGTGGCATTCGTCCACGATCACGGTGAGCACTGGGTATTCGTCGGTCATGGGCCATTTGCGGATTCCCATGTCGGCGCAGTGCAACGCGCGGGCGTCCACGACCGCTTCCAACGCCTCCAACAGCATCATGGCGTCGGTGAAGTTGGTGACCACCCAATCCATGACGTTGCGCCACGGTCCGAGTTCCATTCCGCCCTTGAGGTCCACACCCCACATGACCGCGTTGCGAGCACAGGCCCGGTTGCCGGCGATCAGGTTGACGAGCCCGGACTTTCCGGAGCCCTTCGACCCGGCGATCATGACGGAACGGGATCCGAACTCCTCACGGTCGGTGAGCGTCATGGTCTTCAGCTCCCCATCCTCCCGGTAACCCAGAGTGATCGGGTCGCAGGCGTCCATGTCCTGGATGTAGAACTCGCCATCGATCTCCTCCACCGGGATCTCCCACCGAATCCCCTTCTCGTGCGGATCCGTCATAAACGCCGTGAACAGCACCGAATTCGAGTGCCGCCCATTTCGCTCCATGCGCAACGTGCCCGTCGGAAGATCCAACGCGCCCTCGATTTGCTCCCGCTTCTTGAGAATGTCCCCCACCGTGTAATCCCCGGCGGGCCACACCAGCTTGCCGCCGAAGTTGCCCTCACCGTGCGCCCGGATGTCGACCGGGCGCACGGTGTCCATGTGCAACTTGCGGGCCAGCGATGGCCACCGTTCCACCGTCCGTTCCAACGTGACCTTGGTGACGCGTCGGTTGTTCCGCCACCACGGGATCCCCAGCGCCGTGCCGATCCCGGCGGCGATGATCGCAGTCCAGTCGAAATGCGCCCACCCCAACTCGTGCAGGGTGAGCACAGCCGACGTGGACGCCCCCAGGACACCCCACAGGTACATCTTGTTGCGGTCGTCACCGCCACGGGTGTTCACCCACGACGCGCACGCCAGACCGCCACCGGCCAACCCCAACGCCAACGGCGTCAACGGCACGTACTGACTTGCCTCTCCCACTGCGACAACACCGGTGGTGACGTACATGGGCGTCAACCCGGACCGGTGACGGCGCATGGTTCCCGCCACTTTCGCGACGCCCATGATTCCTGTCCTCCCTTACGAGTTCGGGACCGCGACACCGGAGCGCAACAGCGCCAGGTACGGCCCGTAGATGGTTTCGATCGTGTTCCACACGGCGGTGAACGCCTCCGTCTCCACTTCCGCCAACGCGATGATCCGATCCAGACCCTTCGCGACCAGCGGATCCACGTTCAGCCGCTTGACCAGCGTCAGTTGCAACAGCTCCAGCGCTTCCGCGCGGGCGCTCGCGGCCTGTGCCAGGCCAGAGATGATGTCCATGACGTCGTCGGTTCCCTGGGGCACGGTGTCCCCGATCTCGACCCACGCCCGTGCGACCCGGGCGGCTGCACTCGTTCCGTCAGCCATGACTTTTTTGCCCCTTTCCTCGACTCGTTTTCTGGCCACCGCGACCATTGCGGATGCCTTGTGGTGACCGGCGGTGGACCGGTGTGTCCGGTGCCGTCCGGCTGGCGTGTTCGGCACCGGGCGGACCTTGACCTTGCCGGCGGTGCGCCGCATGTAGGTCGGGTGGATCGTCGGCTTGTGCTTTGGGAATACCCGCGTCTCGTTCCGATGCTTGTCGCTGTAGTGCTTGTTCAACTCGGCCATGTCGTGGAACGTCGTTCCGCACGCGCATGTCACAACGTGCCGAACACGCCACCACGGGCCTTTTCGCTCCACCTTCGCCAGGCGGTGGCCGCTCCATTTCGGCGCGGCGCGACGCTTGACGTGACGACGCACGACGGGGGGGACCCGGCGTCCGCCCTCGATTGCGCCGACCCCCGCCCCGGCGACCGCGTATCCGGCGATCTTCACGACGCCGAGCACGAGGTGCGCTACGCCCCGAGTGAGCTTGCGCCGCTTGGGAACCCGGTCCGCGAGTTTCGAGCGGTACCACTGGGTGGTGCGCATGTGCCCGACGAACCGGGCTCCCACGGTCGGCCTGTCCGATGCGGGCGCGGTGGCTGGTGGCGGTGGGGTGGCGCGCGGCGCGCGGGTTTGCTTGCCGGTGGGACGGGGCCGCTTGGTGGTTTTCATCGTCTTGGGCATGGCTTACTCCTCTCCGACTGCCCGGGGTCCGTTCGTCTTGGCCCGGATCCGTCCGAGCGTTTTGCGGGTGGTGTCGGCCTTGGCTCCGAGGTGCTGTCCGATGTGGAGTTGCACTTCTGACGGTTTCGCGTCGGGGTGGTCGTCCAGGTATCGGGTGATGGCCGGAACCAGTTCCATGTCTGGGGTGAGCCATTCGGGGGCGGTCGCGGACATCTGGGTGACCGTGGCCAGTTCGGTGGCTGGTTCCGGTGCGGCCGGTAATGCGGGTGCGGTTGTCTTGGGTGCCGGTTTCGGCGCGGGGGTCGCCTTGGGCGCTGCTGGCTTCTTGGCGCGGTGGGCGGTGAGTCCTCGGCGCATCACCAACATGTGGATGATGGCCGCGAGCATGGCGGGGGGGATCGCGCCGACCAGGAGGACGACACCCCAGATGGGGGCGAGTTTCTCCACGGACAGGAATAGGTCGAGTCCGTTCGCCGCGAGGGACAGGCTGATTCCGGCGAGTGCCAGCCGGCGGGCGTAGAGCCGGGTGGGGTCGTCGGTGGTGCGGGACAGCCAGATTCGGGTGGCGGTGTAGGCGACGGCGTCGAGGCAGACGGGCCATACCCAGGAAAGCCAGTCGTGGAATCCGCATGCGTCGGCGAGGTCGCGGGAGGAGTTGAACGACAGCACGGCCGCGCCTCCCACGATGATGCTGGACATGGCGTGGATGTCCAGCTCGGAGAACCAGCGGTGTCCTTTGTTGGATCCGGTGGTCCGCCCTTCCGTGTTCACTGTCAACTCCTTTGCTCCGATTGCGGGTAGACATCTCCTTGGGTTGTGGTACACCATAGAGTACGCCAGAGGGGTGCGGCAACATCAACGAGTTGAATGGGAGGGCAGGAATGACGTCCGATGAGCTAACGTGCCTGGTGGAAAAGGCTATTCGCGATGGCAAATATAAGTCGGGGGGGAAGGTCCCCGGCGAAAACGAACTGGCCAGGCAGCACGGGGTTTCCCGAACGATGGTCCGGGAGGCGTATGCCCGTCTCACCGGGCGCGGGATCCTGGTCAAACGGAAGAGCTTCGGCACCTTCGTGGCCTGAGCCGAGAACGGCAGCAGCCCCCGACCGGCATCCGGTCGGGGGCTGTTCTGCGACAGGCTACTTGACGTAGACGCGGCCAGCCTTCTCGTCGATGCTGACGATCTTCTTGGCCATCAGGCACTCCGAGGGCTTGATCTTGTCGCCCACGTGGGGTTTCCTGCGCCACAAGCCGAGCCACGTGTCACCGCGCCACACGCTCCACACGTCACGCTCAGGCTTCTTCTCGGTCGGGAAATTGGGCATGCGGTCCTCCATCGGTGTTGTGGAACACCGATGGTACAGAAGTTGACGAACCAAGTCAATTCGATGAATCGAGGCGTCGCTACACTTCGTGACCATGCCGACCGAATACGCCATCACACTGACCGGTACCCCAGACGGACTATGGCTTGCCCGATGCGACCAGGAAAAACTACTTACCGTAGGTCCAACGCTCCGTGACGCCCTGGACGACATGGCCCTTGTGCTGGACCGCATCCGCCGCGACGAAAACGACAACGCCCCCCACGCCGAAGCGCGAGGGGCGTTGTCCACCAAGGAGTCCCATCAACCGATACCGGAGGTCGGGAGCTCCTGAACTGTAGGTCAATTGGTTGCAGAGCGCAACACATCCCGGATCGTAATATCAGGCTGCCTGTCACGACGTCACTCACCGTGCACACTGTGAGATGTGAACGATCACCAGTGCGCAACCCACTGTGGCCGCCCGGCCCCCGAAACGGGGCTGTGCCGTACCTGCTCGGACGCGCTATGCGCGGACTTGCGCACGGTGTGTGACCGCATCACCGACAGCCACGGCAACCCCGTCCGCACCCTCGCTGACGAACTTCTCGTCACCCTCACCCGAAGCAACCGCACCACCAACGCCCGCGTCGGCGGCCGGTCCGCCACCACCCCACTGCCCTGGCACGAAGCCGCCGGAGACACCGTCCGGCGGCTTCGCTCAGTACTAGGAACGTGGGCTTCACGCCTACACCTGTTGTACTCGCCGAAACTCCCGGACCCCACCGACCCCACCGGCTGGTTCCAACCACCACCGGACTTCACCGCCGATATCGAGTCGCTGGCCGCCTGGTTGCTGCGTCACCCATCGTGGATGACACAGCACCCCGACGCCGATGATCTATACGTGGACATCACCGGCGTCATCGGTGAGGCGTGGCGCATCATCGACCATGCTCCCGACCGCTGGTACGCCGGACCGTGCTCCGTGAAGGACTGCACTGGCCAGGTGTTCGGGGACCCCGGCGGCGCGGTGGGCGTGTGCCCGGTATGCGGCAGTAGTTACGACATGGCGCAGCGTCGCGCCTTCCTGTTGGACGCGGCCCGCAACTACGTGCTGACGGCGGCCGAGCTGTCCCGGGCGTTGCCGGTCCTGTTGGGGGTCGCGGTCAACCGCAAGACGATCACCACCTGGGCGAACCGAGGAATCCTCATCGCCGTGGATCACGACGACCGGCGCGGCTGGCCCCTGTACCGCATGGGTGACGTGGAAGCGTTGGTGCTCAAGAAGGTCAGCGCGTAGCCGCCCGCAACACCGCCATCGTCGCCCGCCCCACAACCTCCCCCGTGCTGTTCCCCGAGAACACAACCAGGTTCACAATCCAGTCACGGGAGGTCCCCAACGTCGGAGTCCACGTCTGAGTCGACGACAACGCCGTGTTCGGAATCTTGTACGCGTTGTGAATCGATTGCGGATTCGTCGCGGACGCAGCCAACGCCGGAGTCAACGACACCCAGTTGCCCCCCGTGGTGTTCGTGGAATCTTCCGTGAACGTCTCCCCCGACAACGAGTCCACCGACATCCCCGCGTACCACAACACCGCCGGAGCCGTCGCCCCCGGATTCAGGTTGTCCGACGGGGCGGTGGACGTTCCCGTAGCCCCCGTCGCGTCATTCGCCCACGGCTGACCTGCCGCCGGAGACACCCCCGCGAACTCATCCGCCGTCATCGCGTAGCACTGGTCGCCGGTCGGCATCGTCACCGTGATTGTGTCGCCCGCCTGCAACGCGGTCGCCAACACCGAATACCACACCTCATTGATACCGAATGTGGAATTGGTTTTCGTGAACGGATGCGCCCAGGTGTTCGACCGAGTGTCCGCGATCGTCACCGACCCGGAGGTGTAGTTGAACCCCGCGAAATGCACCACCACCAAGTGTCCCACCGCACACCCTCCGGCGGGCACAGTGACCGCCAGGGTCGAGGCGCTGGACGCCTGCGTCGCGGTGCCCACGCTCTGCACAAAGGACAGGGGCACGTTCGGATTCATGGAAGCAGGCACCGGAGTACCCCCTTTCCCGTCGGGGTGTCGTGGTGACACGGTAGCGGGTTGTGTGGTTGAATCCATGGCACCACGGGTGAGCCATGCCTTCAAGGGGGTGACACCGTGGATCTTGCCTCCCTCTGGCGGCTCCTCTGGCCCGGCTGGGACGCCTTGTGGCCCAACATCCTCGCTTCCGTCATCTGCGGTTTCGTCGCATGGCTCTGGGCGCGTCGCCATGTCCGCCGAATCCACCGCAAACTGGACCGACTTCACGAGCACCTAGGCGTCGAGGACACTCCGTCGAAAAGCAACACCACACAAGGCCCAACCTAGGCGGTTGGGCCTTTTTCAATGGGAGGTCACCCCATGGCGTTCGACAAATGCGAATCGAACCTACGCGGCAAGGACGACGAAGGCAACCGCCGTATCGGCAAGTGCCAGCGCCCCGCCGGATGGGGGACGCAACACGCTGGATTCGGTCAGTGCAAACTGCACGGCGGGAACACGAAGAACGCGAACATCAGCGGGTCGGCCGAGGTTCTCAAGCGCGACGTCGACAAGATCTTGGGCAAGCTGGACATCACCCCCATTGACGACCCGCTGACGGAACTGTCAAAACTGGCCGGGGAAGTCACCGCCTGGAAGAACATCATTGCCGAACGCGTCGCGTTCCTCAAGGACGTCAGCTACGAAGGCGAAAAAACCGGTGAGCAAATCAAGGGCGAAGTGATCGTTTTCGAACGCGCCCTGGACCGTTGCAACACCGTTCTTGTCGGAATGGCGCGGCTCAACATCGACGAACGCCTTGCGCGCATCTCCGAGATGCAAGCACAACTCGTCGCGGACGCCCTGGCCGCCGTGCTCGGTGAGATGGGCATGGACCTCGGGGCGCAGCGGGAGGCGAAGACTCGTGTTGCGGAAAAGCTTCGCCTCGCTGCTGGCTGACCGTTTGGACCCGCCGGACCCGAACGTCTTCGCCAAGCTCGAATACATCCCCACCCCGCGACAAGCCGAATTCCATGAAGCACTCGAATTCGATGTGCTTTACGGTGGCGCGGTAGGCGGTGGAAAGACCAAGGCTCTTGTCGCCGAGGGAATCAAGCAGTGCGTATTGCATCCCGGTTTGCGCGTTGGAGCGTTCCGACGCACCTACGGTGAGCTCAAGGAATCACTGCTGGCGGAACTCGCCCAAATGATGTACGGCAAGACTGTAGGAGCCTCATGGAACGGGTCGGAATACGACCTGAAGTTCTCCAACGGATCCGTCATCATGTTCCGATACGCTGAGAGCATCGCAGACGCCAACCGTCGCCAGGGTGGCCAATACCAACTCCTGCTGTTCGACGAGCGCACCCTCACCCCGCCCGACGTGTGCGCGTTCCTCGAATCCCGGTTGCGGTCCGGCCGCTCCGACATTCCCGTTGTCGGCATCCGCTCCGGAACGAACCCCGGTGGAGTCGGGCACGGCGACGTTAAAACTCGTTACATCGAAGCCACCGACAACGGCAAAAAGGTCGTCTTCGACAAGAAGGGCCGTGCTGTCCGGTTCATTCCCTCCAAGCTGTCTGACAACCCGCACATCAACCCCGAGTACGCCGACGACCTCAAGGCCCTTCCGGACCACCTCCGCCGCGCGTTCCTGGACGGAGATTGGAACCTGTTCGCCGGACAGGTCTTCCAGGAATGGGGTACCGGGGAGCGCTACACCGTGCGCCCCATGGAGTTGCCCGCCACCTGGAAGCGGTACATCGGCGTCGACTGGGGATACACCGCGCCCTGGGCCGTCGTCTGGGGAGCCGTGGACGAAGACGGCCGCGTCTGGATCTACCGCGAGTTGTACGCCCGCCAGGTCGGAGAAGCCGAACAGGCTCAACGCATCCTGGCCGCTGAAGCCGCCGGGGAAGTCGTGTCCGACCGATTCGCCGACGATGCCATGTGGGCCACCCGGGGCGACGCCAAACCCATCTCTGACATCTACGCGGAGAACGGCGTCCACCTCACCCGTGCCGGAAAGGGCGCGGGAAGCCGCGTCAACGGCTGGCAGCGCATCCACACCTACCTGAAGGAAGCGCCCGCCTGTCCGCATCACCGCGCATTGGGGCAGGAAACCTGCCCGAATCTTCACGTGTTCGACACGTGCGCCAACTTCATTCGCACCATTCCCGCGTTGCCGCATGCTAAGACCGGCGACCCGGAAGATGTCGACACCAGCTCGGACGACCACATCGCGGACGCGCTTCGCTACATGCTCGTCAACATGGGCTCCGGTCCTGAGTTCGTGATCCTGGATGAGTTGCCCACCGTCGACTCGATTCCGATGGCGCAGCCGCTCGGCCCGTATGCCTACGTGCCCAGGCCCGACTATGAGCCTTACACCTACGACGATTACGGGGCGGAGGTGAACATGCCATGGGCTTCTGGCAACGGCTATTCGGATCGCAGGACGTGGTGACCGAGACTGTCAAGGAAATCGACCCCACCAAGACGCCTACGCGCTCCGGATTCGAATACGGAATCCCCGAGGGCGGTATCAACGAGTACACCCAGGGCATGGGGGCCGCGACCCAAACCGATCGTCGCTCCATGATGCAGCAGCTCTACGAGTCGTATCTTGCGTGTCCGTGGAGCTGGGCGTGCACCAACGCTATTGCGCGCACCATCACCGCCGGTGGGCTCATGACCGATTGGGACTCCGACACCGGGGAAGGCGACCAGGAAGCCCCCGACAAGCCAGACAATGTGCTGGCGTTGGAACGGCTTCTGAAGTACTGCAACCCGCAGGAAGACATGCGTCAACTGTTGCGGGGAATCATCTCCGACCTGTTGGTGTTCGGGGACGCCTACATTGAGGTGGTATGGCTCGGTGGCGTTCCGGTGTCCATGTACAGCCTGGACTGCCCGTCCACGTTTCCCTTGGCGAACGAGCACGGCGAAGTCACCGGATACGTTCAGGTCACCGAATTTGGTCAGCGCGCCGAGTTCAAACCCAAGGAAATTATTCACATCTCCCTGGACTCGCCCCGGTCGGGCGTGTTTGGCGTGTCCCCCACGCAAGCCGCGTTGCTTCCTGTCACAGCATGGCTTTTCACCGCCGCATCTCTGAAGGAGACGTTCCGCAAGGGGAATCCCCCGAACGTGCACGTCGACATGCCGCAAGGGCTTTCACAGCCGGAGATGAACCGGTGGACCGCGCAGTACATGCAACGCAACATCGGGCCACGCAACATCGGGTTCCCGCTCATGACCAAGGGCGGCGCGGCCGTAAAGGAATTGCAGCAGAACCGCATTGAGGAATACCTGCACACGCTCGACCAGAAGCGTGACGAGATCCTCGCCACCTACGGTGTGCCACCCGCCGAAGCTGGAGTGATCGAGTCCGGAAACCTGGGCGGCGGCACAGGAGAATCCCAGCGCAAGACGTTCCTTGTCAACACATGCCAGCCCATCGCGGAACTCGTGCTGGAAAAGTTGAACTTCTACATCGTGCAACGCGGATTTGGGATCCAGGGCTGGCACCTCAAGTTCGGCGAAGTCGACATGCGCGACTCCAAGACCATCGAAGACATCCGGGACATTCGTTTGCGGAACGGTGCCTGGACCCTGGACCGCTACCGCGCCGACATCGGAGAGCCCGCCGTGGACGGCGGGGACGCGGCCGTGTTGGTGGACCGCCAGAACCTGGTGTTGTGGCGCGACATGGACGCCAAGTCCAAGGCGCAGATCGCAAGGGACCTCAAGGGTTCCGCCCTGGATCCCGGGGAACCGGGCGAGAAGGACGACCCGATGGCGTTGGAGAAGCCGGAGAAGCCGGAGATCCCGCCCGCACTCGCGGCCGGGGCCGGGCTTCCCGGGGTCCCGCCGGCACCGCCGGGCGCGCCGCCCGGGCCGGGCGGGCGCAAACCGCCAGGCAGCCGGCCGCCACGTGAATCGTGGCAACAGCGTTACCGAACACGGTTGCGAGAAGCGTTGAAGGCGCTCCCTGATGACTTCGCCGATTGACCCGAACGCGCCGGAGCACCCCTCACCGGGTGTTCCGGCCGCGCCGGAGCCCGATGACGAAACAGAGGGATATCCGCTGACCGCGCGCCGGGCGAAAGCCCTGATCCCGAAAGAAATCGGCTAACGGGAGGTCACCCCATGCGCGACCGGATCACTATCAAATCCAGCGGAACCGCATGGGTTCTCACCATTCCCGGATTCGGATTCAGTCCCACCACTCGAATTGAGTTCACCAAGTGGCCGGACGCCATTGATTATTTGGATCAGCGCCCCCTGGGGAGTTCATGCTCGTTTGAACGAGCTAGCAAGGACACTGATTCGCTGGGACTCAAAACTGAATGGTCACCACTGCGTTGGTGGTGAAGGAGGTCACGATGGACAGCACCCAGAACGGATGACGACATGAGCGACGCCAATACGGAAGCCATCGCATCCGCCGAAGTCCGACACGTCATCGTCCGTGGATGCTCGCTGTGTGAGTCACCTCGTACCGTGGGCACGCCATGCCTGGACTGCGGAAACACGGCACCCGCCACAGTGGTGGATCTTGGCGTCGTCTCCGCCTCATACCGGAACCCTATCCGGCAATTCTGGTGGGACCGCATCGGTCAGCCCTTGGCGGAACGCCGGATTCGACGCGCGAACCGTCGCGCATTGTCAAGTGAGAGGTGAGAAATGGCGACGACCGTAGTCGTGACCGCCAAGGGACGCGAAGTTATTGCCGGGCGTATGACCGGCTCCGCGACCGAACCAAAGCAGTTGGGATGGGGAACCGGCGGAATCGCCGGTGGTCCGTTCACCGCTGCCACAACTGATGTAGCCCCGTTCTCGGAAGCGGCAGAAGTTCGCGTGGCCGGAACGTCGTCCATCGCGACGACAACCACCACGAACGACTCCTACCAGGTCGTGGGCACCATCACGAGCCTGAGTGGCCAGACCATCGCGGAAGTGTTCCTGTCGGACTCCGCCACCAAGCCGTTCAGCACAACGTGGGCGACCGCGCCGACCGGAACCGGTGGCACAACCGGAACGCTGGCCGCGTCGTACACCCCGGCGAACAACACCTACATCCAATGCCGCACCGAAGTGATGCAGGTGACCGCCGGAACCGGAACAACGTCGGTGACGATTTCCCGGGGCCAGAACGGGTCGGCCGCCGTGTCCCAGTCGAACGCGGACGCCGTGACAACCGGCAACCCGCCGGGAACCGCGACCGCGAACAGCACCCTGTACGTGCACGCGTCGTTCACGGGATTGGCGCTCAACACCGGGGACTCATTGCAGTCGACCATCACGGTCAAGCACTCCTGAGAGGCCAGCATGGCAACACTGTATTTCGCGGCCAACGGGGCCATGCCGACCACGGCCGCACTCGTGAAAGTCACCACGGGAACCGCGATCAAGACGATGTTGCAGATTGCGTCGTCCGCGACCCGTCCACTGAAGGTGGTGGAGTGGGGAATCAGTTTCGACGGGTCGGCCGCCGCGACTCCCATTCAGTGCGAGTTGATCCAAACTGACGTGGCCGCCACTGTCACCGCCCATGTGGCCGCCGGAGTCCAGCCTTACGACGACCCGAACGCCCCGGCGTCCACGGTTACCCTAGGTGTTTCCGCGACCGGCTACACGGCAACGGTGGAAGGGTCCATCACCACCACCAAGTATGGAGACCTTCAATTGGTGGCCCCTACGAATCAATATGTGAAGCAATGGCCGTTGGGTCGGGAATTTCAGGTTCCGGTGTCCAAGTTTCTGCGGGTCAGGGTCACGGCTGCTGCTGCTGTCAACGCCTACACGTATGTCATCTGGGAGGAATAGTTAGCCTAGCTAACTATAACCTGGGAGGGGCGCGAAATGGCTAGGTTCTTTCGCGCCTACCCCGGAAACCACGTCCTCACCCGCCGCGTCACCGTCACCGGTCAGGCCCTCACCCAAACCCTGACCGTCACCGTGTCCACCACGGGCACCGTGAAATCCCAAACCGGCCGCGCCTTCTCGGCCACGATCACCACGGCCGCCACCGACCTCATGCGTTCCGGCCGTGCCCTGGCCACCGCCATCACCACAGCCGCCGCACTCGTCCAGTCTCCGCGCGCTGTGTACAAGGCCACCATCACCACCACGGGAACCCTGACCCGTGCCCTGACCCGCACCATGGCGGCCACAGTGGTGAGTGTGGCGGCCATGGCCCGCGCACAAGCCACCCGCTACCCGGCCACCGCCACCGCCACGGGCGCAATCACCCGAGGAGCACGGACGCAGTACGCCGGAGCCGTCGGACTGCAAGGCGCGGACACGCTCCGCGTTGCCGCCAAGTACCCCACGACCGTCACGGCCACGTCGACCCTTGGCCGTGCCCTGTCGGCTGCCTACCACGCCACCGCCGCCCTGACCGGGGCCGCGCGTCGGACACTGGTCCGGATCTTCGGCACCGTCACTGTCACTGCGACCGCGACCGCACCCAACACCGTCCAGGCCACCCGCTCCGCCACCGTGTCCACGTTCGCCACGCTGACCCGTGCGGCGCGGCCACTGTTCGCGAGCACCCTCGGCCTGTTCCCGACACTGGGACGGGCGCTGTCCACGGCGCAACACACCACAGTCACCACCACCGGGGCCACAAGCCTGATCCGATCGCTGTTCCGGACGTGGCCCACCACCATCTCCGCCGCACCCGTGATCACACGGTCACTGACCGTGGCATACCGGGTGTCGATCGGCGCGGTTCCCGCCATCACGCGCCGAGTCTCGATCGGACTGGCCACCCTCACCGGGCTACCCGCAATCCTGACCAGGCGCATCAACCAGACCTACCCCGGCACCGTGACCACCACTGGCACGACGCGGCGCATGGTCACCGTGTTCCAATCGACCACGGTCACCACCACCGGCACCGTCGCCCGCACCCTGGGACGCGCGTTCGCGGTCACCGTCGCCACCGCCGGAAGCACGATGCGGCGCGCGGTCGCCGCTCTCTATCCGATCGCCGTGGCCACCACGGGAACTGTCGGCCAGGCGTTGCGCGTCAACCGGAACACCACGGTCACGCTGTCCGCCCGTGACGGGCTCATGCCGAACCTGATGTTCCGGACCACCGTCGCCACAGCCGGAACCCTGGGCCGCGCGCTTCGCGCCCTGTATCCGGTGACCGTCACCGTGCCCGCACGGATCGGCCGCGCCTTGAACCAGACGTTCCCCGTCACGGCGACCCTGGTCGCCGGCCGTGTCGGACGCCTGACGCACACCTTCCCCACCGCCACCGTCACCACGGCGGCGGCACTGGCCAACACCTACCGACTCACCGGACGCGCCGCGATCACCACCACGGCCACGCTGATCACCAACGTGACCCGCGCGGCGGCCGATGTCGTGTTCCGATGGGGCCGTGCCCGTCCACTGTGGAACTTTAAGAACCCGACACGTGACTGAGGGGGGTTCATGATCACGATCCCGGTCCTGTCCACCGAATACATCGGTGTCCAGGTCGCCACCAACGTGAACGGAGCCCCCTTCAACCCCACCGTCGAAGTCGTCCAGTTCGCGTTCATGGTCTCCGGGCCGCCCGCGAACAGCGACTGGCAGAACGGCGTCTGGGAGACCGACGGGCCAGGCATCTACATCGCGAAATTCCTACTCGGCCCCGGAACCGGAGGGTTTCCGCTCCCCGTCGGGGTGTACACGATCTGGATCAAAATCCAGGGCAACCCCGAAATCCCCGTCGAACCGGTAGGGCTGCTCAACGTAATTTCCTCGGTGGACGTCGGCCCTGGACCCCAGCCGACGCCGTCCATTTACGGGGTCCTGGCCCAATCGAACACGTGGCTAGCGCCCAACACGTTCAGCTCCACCGTCACACTGGGACAGGATCCTCTACTTCCCTTGCAGGCGGCCACAAAACGATACGTTGACTCCGGCGGCGGAACCGTCCCGCCCGCCACCTCCACCAGCCTGGGCACCGTGCAACTGTCCGGCGACATCAGCGGCACCGCGACCGCCGTCACCGTCACCGGAACCCACCTGGCAACCCCGCTTCCCATCGCACAGGGCGGAACTGGGGCATCCACAAAGTCCTATGTGGACCTGACCACCGGGCAGACCGTGGCCGGGGTCAAGACATTCAGCAACGCGCCCGTGGTGCCTGACGGATCGTTCGCCGAATCGGCCACCATCGGACTAGTCACCGACCTCGCCACACTCACCACCGCAGTGGCCAGCAAGGTCCCCACCGCGCGGCAAGTCATCTCCGGAACCGGCCTAACCGGCGGCGGAGACCTCACCGCCGACCGAACCTTGGTCGTCACCTACGGCACCACAGCCGGAACCGCCGCACAGGGCAACGACTCCCGCGTCACCGGCGCACTCCAAACCAGCGTGGCCACCACCAAGGGCGACCTGTTCGCCGCCACCGGATCCGGAACCGTCGTCCGCGTCGGAGTCGGCACGGACACACAAGTCCTGACCGCCGACTCCGCCCAGACCGCCGGAGTCAAATGGGCCACCGCGACCGGCGGCGGACCCGTGTTCCCCCTGTCCGGATACGGACTGCTCACCGCCACCGACGATCCCGCCCTGTTCCAGAACGTCAGTGGCGTGTCCGGCGGCACTGTGTTCGGCGCACGTTGCTGGGTACCGGCGAACACGGCACTGTCCACATTGGCCGTTGCGGTGCGCACCGGCGGAACCTACTCGTCGTCGGCCGTGCCAAACCAACTCGCCGTCTTCGACGACACCGGAACGCGGCTACAGATCACCACCGACGACAACACGTTGTGGACCACCGCCGGGTGGGCGTCACGCCCCATCACCACTGTCCCATCCCAAGCCGCAGGCCGGTTCGTCTACATCCTGTACATCCTCGGAGGATTCAGCGGAGTCANCGNCCCCTACGCCCTGGGGGCCAGCGACNTCAACGCGCCATGGCTGTCCCTGGGGGTGAGCAACGCGGGCAACAAACGCGCTTTCTACCTCAACGGCCAGTCCACTATGCCGGCATCGTTCAACCCGACCACCGTCGGCACCACGACCGGTTTCCTTCCCCTGGTGGGCGCGTACTGACAAGGGGGCGACGTGCACGAGATCGCCCCCTACGTGCGGCGCGCATTCGCCTATGGGTGGGCGGCCAGCGGCGGACCCATGACCGAACGCGTCAAAAAGGCGTGCCGTGTCGCCGTGGAAATGGCGTGCGAGCACCCTGACGACGCCGACGTGTTCGAGGTGACCCTCAAACTCGGAAGCCTCGAAGGCACGTGGGCAAGCGTGTACGACCGGCGAGAGTTGTTGTGGCGCAAGCACACCGAAGACAGCATCGCGGCATGGCGGCCCCTGGTGGCGACGCTTCCGGTAGACCTGGCCGTCGCCCGGTTCCGACGGTCCACGGGCATCGCGGAAGCCGACCAGCACCGCGCCGACATCGCGGCGCGGGCGTTGGCGGCGGCGAAGTGGCTACTGCACCAAGTCGCCGACGACCCCACGAACCCCGAATACCTGAAGTTGGTGAGCATCCTCGCGGACGCCATCAAAACTGGTATCGCCGAAGGTGAAGCCGGGGCAATTGCCCTTGCGGCGCAAGACGTTTCGATCGTCGGTATCGACTTCGACATTGCGTTCAAGGACGCGTGGAAGCAACTGGAAAAGCTCGGCGAGTACTACGCGGACGCCCGGGGCTGGCTCGGCCGGATCCTGGACGGCGCGGCTGCCGACGTGGGCCGTCTACTGGCCCGACTCGCCGAAGAGGGCGCGACACACGGTCAAATGGTGTCGGAAGTCGCGGACTTGTTGGACAGCAAGGAGATCCGCTCCGTGTCAACCATGGTCGACATGGCCATGGGGCAGAGTTTCAGCCGAGGCGCACTCGCCCTGTACGCCCGCGAAGGCATCCGGGAAGTGGACTTCCTTACCGCCGGAGACACCCGCGTGTGTCCCGTCTGCGACACATTCGAACGCGAAGGCCCGTACACGCTTATCGAAGCGCCCGCGCCGAGTATCCATCCGTTCTGCCGATGCACAGTCGTCGCGACACAACCACTCCAGGCGTTGGACTTCACGCCGTACCTTCCGAAGGGGGCCACGACGTGACCTTCAATCCCGTTCGCACCATGGTTGACGCCAACGGATTCCCGGTGAACGCCAGCCTGAACGCCACGGTGGCCGCAGGTGTCGGAACAACCGTCGTCAAGGCGTCCCCCGGTCGTCTGGTGGCCGCCGTGGTCACCGGGGCCAACAGCACAGGCGCACTCACCTTCTACGACAACGCCACCACCGGCTCCGGGACCGTCATCGGCGTTGTGCCCTCCGGGGCGACCACCGGCACCCGCTACCCGCTGGAAGTCCCAGCGGTCAACGGGATCGTGGCCGTTGGCGCGGCCGGATCGGCTGCTGTGACGGTGAGCTACTCGTGACCCGCGTTGCCGGACACCCCTCGAACCCGCACCCCGAGGTGGATGGGTTCGTGACCGCTTTGCTTGAGGCCCTTCAGATTCCGGAAGTAAAGATGGAAATCATCCGGATCGTGGGCCGCGCCCAGACCAGTTCGACACCGCTGGCACGTGGCCAGCAACGCAAGGGAAGGTAGATGGCCATGGCCAAGAACACCATTGGCACCCTGTACGACGACAACGCTGTTCCGATCGCATCCGGCGCGACCGGCGACGGACTGTCCACATACACGGGTCTGAACATCAACAACCAGACGTGGAATGGCACCGCCTACGAGCGCACACAGTCCCGTCAGGGCGCGGTTGTCACCACAGTGGGCGGGGTGACCACAGTCGCTATCGCCGCCGGGGTGGCAACGGACACGGTCGTGAAGGCGACCGCTGGCCGCCTGTGTAAGGTCCTGGTCACCACGACCGGCACCAACCCGATGGCTATTTGGGACAACGCCAGCGGCCACACCGGAACCATCATCGGCGCGTTCGCCGCGTCCCCCGTTGTCGGCACCGTCGTTCCTTTCGACATGCCCGCCGCCAACGGCATCACGGTCCAGGGAAACGCGGCGAACCCCGCCGTGACCATCTCGTTCATCTAACAGGGGGGAACGCCATGGCCCGACGCATCGCCACCGTCAGCGGCTACGCGCTGCGTCCTGGTGTCAGCCGCAACCGGCGACTGTACACAAAGGACCACATCGCGCGGGCCGTGGCGGAAGCACAGGAGACGATCGCCGCAGGGAAGGCCCATTTCGTGGACCTGACCGAGGAAGAGCGGGACGGTCCCACCGACCTGGTGTCCCAGCGAACCCACCATGGGGCGGAAGACGACTCCACACGGATCGTCGGCCGCGTCACCTCGCTGACCCTGGAAGCCGATGGATCCGCACGTTTCTCCGCTGATCTTGCCGACACCCCACACGGGCGTGCCATCGATTCACTGGTGAAGCCCAAGCAAGACCCTGACGACCCGGACGACGTCGACCCGTTCCTCAAGGGCGTGTCCATCCGGGGAGCCTGGTCCGGCAAGGTGTCCACCGTCATGCATGACGGGATGCCCGTGGAGAAGGGCGAAAACCTTCACATCTTCGGCCTGGACTACACCGCCACACCCGGTGTGCTGGGCGCGGAAATCGACAGCTATCGCCCCGCCGGGATGGCCGCCCGCGAGTCCGCGACCGGGATGCACCTGATCTACGAATCCATTTCGGAGGGACAGGTGGAGACGACCACCGTAGAGGAAAAGGGCGCTCCACCAACAAAGTCCGGGGCCGCCGCCGCACCACCAACGAAAGCGCCCGCCGGAACCTACGCCGATCCCGGCTACCAGGGCGATAAGGCCAAGCGGTACCCGCTGGACACGAAGGCACGCGCCAAGGCCGCCTGGTCCTACATCAATCAGGCTAAGGACGCCCGCAACTACACCTCCGCGCAACTCAAGCGTATCAAGGGTCGCGTCAAGACCGCCCTGAACAAGTTCGGGGTTGAGGTCTCGGCTGACGAGTCGTGGCTGATCGAACGCGAACAGCTGTCGGAATCGGTGCTGGAAGGCATGTCCTGGGGAATGGACGACGGCCGACCGGGAAGTTTCAGCGTCTGCCTGGACAACGGCATGGTGTGCGTCAACGTGTCCAGCTACTGCGTTGACCCCCACGACCTGGACGCGTTGGGCCGCGCCGCGATGACCGCCGCCTGTGCCGCACTCGCGGAACTGGACCCCGACATGGACGGAGACATCGACGTCCCCGGGGCACCGGCGGAAGACACCGACGACGACGCCATGGAAACCGTGGACACCACGGCCGCCGGCAACAGCACGACCGCTGAGGACCTGACGAAACAGATTCAGGCCGTGGTGGAGGAAACCGAAAACCCGGCACCGGAAGCGGTTGCCGATGACCCGAAGGGAGACCCCGCCGTGAGCGAGGCTACCGCCCAGGCGTCGGAGCAGACCGCCGCCGCTGCAACCGCACCCGTTGTCGAGGAGGACAAGAAGGTGGAACCGACCGCGCTGGACCTGTTGTCCGCCAAGTTCGACAAGCTTACCGACGCCATCAGCGGTTTGGTGACCAAGATGGCCGCGCCGGTCGCCGTGGCCGCGACGGAAAGCGCGCCCGTAGCGCCCGTCAAGGTCGAGGAGACCGAGGACCAGCGCATCACACGCCTGGTTGAGGCCAAGCTCGCGGCCGAGAAGACCGCGATGATTCAGGACCTGGTGGAGTCCGGACAGGGACCGAGCCGCAAGGGTCTGGTGGCCCCGGTCAACGAGACCACGGCCATGCGAGGCAACGCCGTGGACGGCGATGAGTACCCGGCGGACTGGCCAACCGAGAACGGGCAGGCGATTCCGCCGCACAAGCTGACGGAAGAGCAGTTCCGTCGCCTCACGCGGCCGATGTTGGAGCAGGCCGTCCTGGGCACTCGCTCCGTTTACCGTCAGCAGTGACAACCGCCGGACCAGTCCCCAGTGGGCTGGTCCGGACACCCGGGGGAGAGATCCGACCGCCGCTCATGCGGTGCCGTTTCGGCAGTGATGGTCAAACCCAACCGTCCCTAGTGGACGGTTTTTTGATGCCCCCGAACCACAAACCCATCACTACCGAAAGGTAAGGCTCCCATGCCTTCTGAGCTCAGGGAGGCGTTGACCGCCGCCGGCGCGTCCGCCCTTATCCCGAAGATCATCGACCCGATGCTGTTGGAGTACCAGCGTCGCTACTCCCCTCTGGTCCGGATGATTCCGTCCCAGAAGTGGAACTCGGACACGTACTACTTCAACCAGCGCACAGTGAACCCTAACGGCGGGTTCGTTGTGGACGGTGGCGCGCGCGTCGTGTCGAACTCGACATACGTGCAGAACTCGTTCCAGATCAAGCACCTTCAAGTTGTCGGCGCAATCACCGGCTACGCGCAGGAGGTGACTCGCCAGGTAATTGGAGACTTGCGAGCACGGGAAATCGAGGGGTCCATCAAGGGCCTGTACTGGGACATTGAGACCGCTCTCCTGTGGGGAAACGCGGGCTCCACTCAGTTCGGACCGTACCCGCAGTTCGACGGACTCGACTCGCTGATCAACACCTACAGCGGCGGAAACCAGAACGCACAGGACAAGTCCGGCGCGACGCTCACCCTCGCCCACCTGGACGAACTGATCGACATGGTGGAGACCAACGCCGCCATGAGCGTGTTCGACTCGTCGTGGATGCTCGTCATGAGCAACACCGCCGCGTCGAAGGTCGCCCAGCTGCTCACCAACCAGCAGCGGTTCATGGACCGCGTCGAGGTGGCGGCCGGTCTGCTCGTGCCGACCTACCGTGACATCCCGTTCGTGAAGTCGTCGTTCATGTCCACCCGTTCCATTCAGATGGGCACGGTCACATCGGCCACCTCCACAACCGGTGGAACGCTCGCAGCAGCCACCTACTCGTACAAGGTGTCCGCGATCGTCGCCCGCCAGGGCGAGATCGCCGCGTCGGCCGAGGTTTCCCAGACCACAACGGGATCCACCTCCACGGTGACCCTGTCGTTCTCCACGCCTACCGGCCTGGACGGTCTTCAGCCGACTCTGTACAAGGTGTACCGCTCCACCGCGACCGGCACGGAAACCCTTCTGGGCTACGTGGACGCCAACGTCGGGTTCTCGGCGGACGGCATCACACCGATCCTCACAACGTCCATTGTGGACACCGGGGCGACGTTGATCCCGCAGAACGGATCCACTCAGCCCGGAACGTTCCCGGCTACCTACCAGGGAACGAACACCAGCAAGTTCCCGCCGGCCGTGGGACAGGAGAACATCTACCTGATGTCCCGCGACTACGACAACATCTGCCGTCCGTACGTGCGTGAGCTGACACCGCTGGACGTCTACCCCACTACGGCAAGCCCGGACAGCCTGCCGTACGCCATCACCGCTGACACCGTGCTGGCCGTTCGCGGTCCGAAGTACCTCGGTGGCCTGTACCGCGTCAACACGGCGGTGTGATCGACCCGGAACACCCTCGGTGCCAGCACACCGGGGGTGTTCCGTGCACCCCGCCGACAATGGACTGACCTCCCCGTGTCGGCGGGGTGCGTCCACAAAGGAGGTTCAGCAACCATGTTGCTACGTAAGGGCAAGGCCGGGTCCGACTCGTTCGGCAACGTGTGGGAGACCGATGGCGCTGTCATCGAAGTCCCCGACGAGCAGGCATCCATCCTGCTCCGGATCAAGGACGGCGCGTTCAGCGAAGTCCATGAGCCGCAAGGCAACTTCGCCGAAGTCGCCCCGATCGCGTTCCCCGAGAAGCGAACCGCCGTCAAGCCTGTCTCCCCGAAGCTTAAGAACCCCACCGCCAAGGGAATCGACCTCGACACGTTCACGGAGTGAGCCATGGCACTGGATTCGCCCACCCCGCTTGCCACGGCGGCACAGATGCAACAGGGTGCGTTCGCGGACCTGGTGCGTAGCTTCAGTGTGGAAGCCGTCAACGAAATGATGGTGGAAGCCACCCGCGCGTGCGAGACAGAGACACAGCGTCGACTGGCCCCGTTCGTCGGCCACTTCGAAACCCACCGCTGCCAAGGAATCGACCCGGACGAGTACACCGACACCGCGAATCTTCCCCTGGACCTTCAGGGCGCGCTGGGACGCTCCTACGCCTACGCCATGGGCGCGTCCACACTCGTCCGACACCTATGGCTCAACGAGTACGCCGCGTTGTACCCCGAGTACTGGGCCTACACCGATATTTCCTTGCAGATTGTTCGGTCCTACGGCGGGTCGGAAAACCTTGTGGCCACACAGTTTCAAGGCCCCGAGGTCGACTCCGGTCACGTGTGGTTCAACCTCGGGAAGTTCATTCCCATTGGGTCCCTGGCCCGGGTGACCTACTCCGGCGGGTACAGCACCGTGCCGGCCGACCTGGTCCGCGCGTGCAAGTACATGGCCGCCGCTATCGCCTGCCGCGAACTGGACCCGATGTTGCAGTCCCAGCACGGGCATGACCCGGACAAGCTGGAAGCGCTTGCCGTGTCGTGGCTGTCGCCGTACATGCGGAGCTGACCATGCCTCGGCGCGGACACCCCATGTCGGCTGCTGCCCGTGCCGCCGAGTCGCGGCGAATGACAGGCAAGAAGCATCCACACAAGGGTCACGCCCTGTCGTCCGCGACACGGGCGAAGTTGTCGTCCGCCCGCAAGGGGAAGGCGCACCCGCACAAGGGTCACGCCATGACGGCGGAAACCCGGGCGAAGATCGCGGCGGCTTTGCGGGCGCACTACGCCGCGTTGACACAACGCGGCAAGAAAACGGTTCGCGCGGTCGCCGGGGGTCGTCGTCCGAACGCGAAGTCACTGGCCGCTTTGCGACGTCCCCGCAAGGCCAGGGGCACGGTCAACCATGCGCCGAAGCTGTCTCGTGCGCACCACACCCACAAATTTCAACACGGTGCGCATCGTCTCATTTCGGCGCACACCTACCACAAGCGCACCGGGTTGATTCATTCGCGCCGCAAGCACCGGACCCGGATCAGGATCCGTCGCACTGTGCGGCATCACCGCGTGTGGCGTAAACGCAAGAGGAGGTGAGGCATGTCCACCGCTGACGCTGTGACCCGAGAAGCCGCGTGGCTGTCTCGCTCCGGCGACGGATTGCCTGCGTTGCTGTCGGAGGCCGGCGGCCCGTGGGACGTGATCAACGGCTACTGGCCGCGCACCCCAAGTTATCGGATCAACGGGATTTACGTTCTGCGGTCGCGACTTCAGGACATTCGGATCTCCAACCAGCGCAAGCGGCCGGCGCACCAGTTCCGGTTGAAGCTGATCTGGGTTGTGGGGTCCACGACTACAGCGGTGGGGATCGCGGAGACCGAACAGCTCGCGTTCGACACGGCTGTGGACCTGTTGCTTCACCGTATCCGAGGGACACTCGGAGATAAGACACACGGCGGGGCATTCCTGTCCGTAGGAGAAACACCGGGCCGTAGTCCGGAGATCTCCGTGGACTTCGACCCGCCAGAGACCACGATGGACCGGGGTTTCCTGTCCGGAACGGTTATCTACTCGGCTGACGATCTGGAAGACGTCATCTGACCATGGAGGCACACGTGCTTCAGCGCAACGTGTCGGGCAGCCCCCTTGTCCTGCCAACGCTCGATCCGCCCGCACACGTGTTTCCGGGCGACACGATCGACCATCCCACCCTGTTGGCCGGGTTCGAGGTTGCCGACGCACCACAGTCCACAATGGACAGTAAGAACAAGTCTGTTGCGGAGCAACCAAAACCGGCCGCCCCGTCGGCCACAACTGACGAGGAGGTGAGCCGGTGACTCAGCTTTCCCGCCTTGCCATTCTGGGATGCGCCCCCGAATCGGTCGCAGGCACCTACGTGTCCCCCACGTTCTATGTGCCGTTCACGAAGGCAGACTTCGAGGACGTCTACACCGAACTCAAGGACGAGTCCTACCGCGCGAACGACACCCTGATTCAAGGCATGTACCAAGGCCCGGTGCACGCGACATGGAATATCTCCGTCCTGTCCTACCCGGACATCGTCGGCCACTTCCTGCGAGGCGTCATCGGCCCTGACACGGTCACCGCTGGCGTGTCCACCACGGTAGCCACCGGCGGATCCCTCGCCGGAGCGACCACGCTGTCCGTGAACGCCAGCATCGCGGCGAACACCTACATCTCCGTAGGCGCGGGCTCGACCCTGGAGTACGCGTTCGTCACCGCCGTGTCCGGCTCCGGCCCCTACAACCTGACGGTGACCACGGTCGTCGGGCAGACCGTGGGACTGACCAAGGCGCACATCGCGACCGAGGCCGTGCAGGCGACCAGCACTCACGTGTTCAAACAGTCGTCGGACCCGACCACCAAGAAGACGTACAGCTTCACCGTGTACGACACGACGCAGACCGTGTCGTACTCCGGCGCGGTCATGTCGGACCTCGCGATCAAGATCGACCCCAAGAGCGCGGTCATGTTCGACGTCAAGTACATGGCCTTCCCCCAGGTTGTGCAGTCGAAGCCGATCCCGACCTACACGGCGCTTCCGCCCGCGCTTGGCTGGGAGTGGAACATGACCAACGCCGGAGCGACGACGTCACGCGGTCTGACCTACGACATGACCGTGAAGCGCGCGGTCGAGCCGATCCACTCCAGCGACGGAATCCAGGCACCACGCGAGATCTTCCAGGGCGCGTTGGAAGTGGACGGCACATACAAGACGATCTTCGAGAACCAGACGGATCTGAACCTGTACCTGAATTACACCCAGACCCCGACAACCGCCACTCTTCAGCAGCCCGCGTCCGGCACCAACGGAGTTGGCGCGTCGCTGGCCCTGACGATGTCGAAGTCCGGGTACTTCAAGGGAAAGCGGGACCTGTCGTCCAGCTACGTCCAGGCTGACTTCAGTCTGGCCGGCATCTACAACGCCACCGACGGCGGCGCGGTGTCCGCGACACTCGTCAACTACCAGTCCACCGCATACTGATCAACAAACCCCGCCGTCCACAATGGACGGCGGGGTTTCTCTGTAGGAGGTCATCATGGGATACGCAAACCGCCTTGTGCACGTCGACTTCACCGAAGAGCTTGCGGAAGCGGGTGACTGTGTGTGGATCACCATCCGCAATCCGAAGCTCATGACCGCCAACGAGTTGCGGCCCCGCGAAGTCGCCATGATGCCCGACGGTGTGACCCCCGTGAACATGGACGATGCCACCGAAGCCATGTACGAGACGCTGTCCAAGCTGATCGTGGGCTGGCACGTGTACGACGCGTCCGACCTCGCCCTGAACGAGGATGGAACCCCCGGCGCGCAACAGTTGCTGGCCATGCCGCCCACACCCCAGCTGGTCGCGAAGCTCCCGGCCGTCATTATCAAGCGGCTGTCGGAGGAGATGACCAACGCCGTAAACCCCCAGTAGGGCCAGGGCATCCCTACTCGGAGGACGTGCTTTGGCCCGCTGAGTCCATCTATGAGGGCACCTGGGCGTCAGGTCCGCCACCCATGGAGTTGGCGGACTTTGAACTCATGTACCACATGCATTGGACATGGACCGACCTGGAGAACACCCCGCCGTACGTGAAGCGATACACGTGGGATCTGTTGCAGGCCAGGCTTTCCGCAGAAAAGGACGCTACCGAGCGGGAGACGAGACGTGGCCGGTGAACTCATGCCTGGCGTGTTCACCGCCCTGTTTTCGCGGATCGCGGTGGAGGCGCAGACGAAAGCGGCGGCGGCGCTCGCGGTGATCGGCACCGGAGTGGAACGCCAAGCCAAGATCAACGCTTCCACCGGGGCGCATCCCTACGGCACGCCGACACCTGCCCGGCCCGGAACCGGACCGGCGCGGGTGTCCGGCACGCTCGTGCGCTCAATCACCCACACCGACCCCGCCATGGACGCGTTCGGCTGGTCCATGAAAGTGGGCACAGCGGCCGGGCTGTACCCGACGTACCGGACCATGTACGGCCGCACCTTCACCAGCAAGGTCCCGGCGAACAAGTATGGATACATCCTGGAAGTCAAGGGGATCCGCAACGGGGCCAAGTACCCGTTCATGGGTCCGGCCGTGGACTTCGCCACTCGACATCTGGCGGCCCTGGCGTACGAGAAGATCTTCGGGGCTCCGTGGAACGTGAGCTGACCTCACAGGGAGTGCGCCATGGCTGACCAGATCAGCGATCTCTATGTGCTCCTCCGTGCCGACACCGGACAACTGATCGGCGGCTTCACCGAAGCGTCCGTGTCCGGCGAAGAGATGGCCGCCAAGATTGCCGCCGTCACAGCCAACGTCGAAGCGGAAATCGTTCGCATGAACGAATCCCTGCTGTCGGTTGGCGCGGCGGCCGACGAGATGGCGCTTCAGTCCAACGCTGACATGGAAGCCATGTCGCTCAAGACGAAGAAGATGTCACTCGACTTCGAAGCCATGGCCGTCAAGGCGGAAGCGTCCACAATGGCCATTGGCGCGGCCACCGCCAAGGCCGAAGCCGACACAGCGAAGACTGCCGCCGCCAACACCGCCACCATGGTCAAGGTCGGGTTGGGCATCGCTGCCGCCGGAGCCATTGTCATCGGGGCCACGGCGAACATGGCCGGCGACTTCGAATCCGCCACCAACCGAATCGTGGTGTCCGCCGGAGAAACACAGTCCAATCTGGCCATGGTCCGGCAAGGCATCCTGGAGATGGCCGGGCAAGTCGGCGACAGCGCCATGGACCTGGCCAAGGCCGGGTACGCCATCGAATCCATGGGCTACCACGGACAGGCCGCCCTGGACGCCCTCAGGGCTGCCGCGCAGGGCGCGAAAGCCGAGAACGCCGACCTGAACACGGTCGCCAAGGGCCTCACCGCCACCATGAACGACTACGGCCCCAAGGTGGGCGACGCGGCCACCGTCATGTCCAAGCTCGTGGCCGCCGTCTCCGACGCCGGAACCACCTTCGAAGACTTCACGGGCGCGCTTCACAACATCCTGCCCCTGGCTTCCGCCATGAACGTCCCGTTCGAGGACATCACCGGCGCGTTGGCGGAGATGACCGCACACGGCATGAGCGCAGACCAGGCGTCCCAGAACCTGGCGAACTCGCTGCGGTCGCTGCAAAAGCCGTCCCAGGATCAGACGCAGTACCTTGCGCAGATCGGAATCACCGCGTCCGACCTGACGGACAAGCTGTCCACGCGGGGACTGACCGGAACCCTGAACGACATCAGTCAGGCGATTATGAACAAGATGGGGCCGTCCGGAAAGGTCCTCATCTCCGCGTTCAACCAATCTAAGACTGCCACGCAAGACCTTCAAACCATGTTGCAGAACATGCCAAGGTCGTTGCAGCAGACAGCGACCGCGTTCCTCAATGGCACCATCACCGTTCAGGACTGGCGGCAGGCGGTCAAGGCGCTCCCAGCTGACCAACAGGGCATGGCGACCCAGTTCGCGACACTGGCGAACAAGGCCGACGGGTTCAACAACATCCTCAAACAGGGTGGCCCCGAAGCCCAGTCGTACGCACAGGCCATG
>C688J18823_10000058_pt1 | contig 57724 bp, 53 predicted proteins | sample HopSoiMetagenom1_FD_18823 | JGI IMG/M metagenome (IMG submission 18823)
TTGACACTGATCGTCGCGGGCTTCTTCGCATTGCTCGGTTCGTCTGTAATCACAGCACCTGCGCAAGCAGGTTACTATCAAGCTGGTTACTATGATGCTCCTGATCCCTGTTCCTACCGTTGCGGCTACCCGGCCTACCGCCGCTACCCAACCTACCGCCATAGATGTTATTCGTGCGGACCGCGCCTCATTTATGAGCGTCGCTACATCGAACGCCAATATGTCGAGCGGCGCTATGGTTACGGGGGCTACCGCCGTCACTACGGCTATTCTCCGTACGGAGGCTACCGCCGTAACTACGGTTATTCTCCGTACGGAGGCTATCGCCGTCACTACGGTTATGCTCCCTACGGGAGTTATCGATCCTGGTCGAGGCCCTATGGCTATGGCGGTGTTGGGCGCCGCTGGTCACTGCCGTATGCCGAAGGATACGAACGGTCCGGATATGAGGAAGCGCCGCGACCGCCGGCGCCGGTTTTGAACGAGGGCGACGACTACTAAGCCGTTACTGGCGACCGAAAGAGAAAGTCCGGCACCGACCGGACTTTGCTGTCACCGCGTGCCCGCAAGCATGATGTAAGCGCCGACCGCGAACCAGAAGGCGTAATTGCTCACGATTGGTATCTCGATAAACACGCTAAGTACCGCGGTGATTATCACAAGGAGCGAAGCAACAAAGCCAAAGTTCACTGCGCATATCTCCTCGGGCTACAACAAACAGCTCAAGATCTTGCCGCATGATCACACCGCAAAGTGCAAGATCCTGTCGCAAGCTCAAGGCAACGACTCGGCCTGACACTCGCCATGCGAGTGTTTGTTGGATCGTGGTGATAGAGTGAACTGGAAATGACTGCTCTCTAGCCCATATGCCCGCCGCTAACCATTGGCGTTCCCGTAAGCCCGCTTCGCGAATTTTTCAGGGCATTAGTTGGAACGTTTCAAGGCCGGACTTAGGTTTCGCGAAAAAGGTGGGTGACGAAGCCTTTGAAAGGTCACTTCCGAGAGCGTTCGCTGGCTTTGGCGGCGGGCCAGCGGTCGCATTGATAGACGCCGCCGTCATGTAGATGGAGAAAATTCCAATGCTCGTGACCGAAGAAGACGCCGTGATGAAGAAATGGTGCCCCATGATCCGGCTTCGCTGGGAGCAAAGGGCATTTGCGTTCAATCGCTCCAATCCAGGCCCCAAAGGCCGACTCAACAACATGCTGTACCGGATGTTTTTTCCGCGCCTGCATCACCAGATGAGAGGGCATTTCTTTCGCTGCCAAGGGGCGGGTTGCATGATGTGGCGATGGGAAACCAGAAATCCGCGCCCGTCAGAGACTCGCAAGGGATATTGCGGCTTGGCAGGCGCCCCTTTCACCTTCACGGAGCAATGATGGGTCCTGCGTTGCGTGGCGCAGGCCCATCCGCCAAAGTTCGACACTGTTTTGCCAAGTGTTTGACACTGCTTGGGCAAACGGCGGGTCAGTAGAACGTTGCGTGATGAGCGTTTCGGAAGAAGGTAAACAATTCGCACCTGTCGCTAACTACTGGTCACACAAGCAGTTTGCGATCTCCCCGAGGACGGGACCAATGTGCACGCAAATTCCGCTCTCACTTTAGCCAAGAAAACACCCCGATTCATTTGCTTTATCCAGAGGGGGGTGATTCGGTGGAGTTCGTTATGCGTGGGCATGCCGTCATCCTAGCAGCAACACTGGCATGGTTCATCAGCATCGAGAGCGCCGAAGCAAAACTCGACATTCTCGTCGATAAAGCGACGCAGCGGATGTTCGTCATCCAGGACGGCTACATTCGCTTCATGTGGCCCGTATCCACCGGCCGGGATGCCACGCAAACCCCGAACGGGATCTTTACGCCGCAGCGACTGGAGCGCAACTGGTCCTCCACCGCGTACTACGACTCACCGATGCCGTTTTCGATATTCTTTCACCATGGCTACGCGATTCACGGCAGCTACGCGATCGACCGGCTTGGAGGGCCCGCATCGCATGGATGCGTGCGGTTGCATCCCCATCACGCCGCAATACTATTCGACCTGGTGCAACTCGAAGGTCCGAACCGTACGACGATCGAGGTAACGGACCAGGGACGCCCTGCGGAGCCACCCTTGCCCAGGCGCGAGTTCGCCACAGGACCAGGCATGAACCAACCCCCGAACCAACCCCCGCCGAGGAGAGTGCGTTATCCGCTCACCGCTGAGATGCCCAACCTGGCTCCTGCACAGCGCAATCGGCTCAGTGTTGCGAGCAATGCCTTGCCGCCCCGGCCGCCGGCTGATCGTCGCATCGTCGCCGATGTCAGGCCACCCGCCAACGCGCTGCGCGCTCCCAGAGGGCTAGGCGAGGCCGAAATAACGATCGGCGCTTCACGGTCACAGAACGAATCTTCCGACTCCCGTTCCAAACCGAAGCTCGCTGAAGGACCGAAGGTCGTCGAGGGGTCGGTTCCGGAACCGGCGTCGTCGAATTCCGGCATCAAAGTCCTGCCTACATCCTGCTGGACGGGTGGCGCTTCCCGGTGGAAATGGTGGGCATCCGGCCAGGGAAATCCGTGCAAGTAGTTTCCCGGCGATCGACACGCAGCTAAGACGTCTAGTTGAGGATCGTGCTGCGGCGATCGCTATCGCTGCGTAAGTCAACCGGCTCATGGAAGCCGCGCAGCATCAGATGGTCGGAGCGCACCTCAAAACCGTCGAGCCGATCGAGAAAGCTCATGCCGAGCAGGTTAGTCTTCAACTGACCACGCGGCACCACCAGCGCTTGCACTGAGCGTTCGACCAGCTTGCCGATCGCCATCCGATCGAGCCACAGCCGCGCCGCCTTGGTTTGCCCGCTCGCGGTTTGAACATCCACGTTGTATTCGAGCAACTCCAGCGGGAGGCCAACGGCCTTTGCGGTATCGTAGGTCAGGACGACGGAGGTCGCCCCGGTATCGACCACCATCGGCGCGGCGATCCCGTTGATCTTGGCCTGTACGGCGAAGTCGCCGTTCGAGCCGCGCGGAATCTGGACGGTGTGAACAGGCTCGCGCTGGCGCCAGGAATCCGAAACGCCGGCGCTGGCGAATGCGAGCCGCTCCGGACGCTTGGGAGCAGCGATGGCGACCACGGCCAGCAGGGACAACAAAATCAGCAGACGCTTCATGGTTTGACGCCTCCAATAGCGCGGCGATGCACTCTGGATTCGTCGCTATCGTCGACAAGCCGGCGTCCGCCATGCGCTGCGGCAATTCCGCCATAACGGCGCGCTTCCAGGCGCCGTCCATGCCGTGCCAGCGCGCGATCCTGGGGGGCGTACGGCCGCGGCCAAAACAACGGCCGATTTTGGGATCGATCATGCAGACTGCGATACACGGCGTCTCCTTGTTCATTCAAACAAAGACCCCGGTGCCAAGCCGCGGTCCTCGCCGTTCCAACGCTGCCATGACTGGATCAATATTTTATCAATATTCGGCGACCACCGGCTTGTAGAATTGCTGGTTCGGACGGGTCCGGAAAGACGCCCCTAAATCTTGCTCAAAAAAAAGCTGGAATTCGGAAGCGCCCGTTGGCTACCGCCGCCGAGATCGTTTGCTGCCCAATTCCTGCCGAACAGATCCCTGCTAGATAAGGAGCGGGAGCGTAGCGCGTTACTTTTTGTCTGAACTTGGAGGGGATGGATCGATTGGAATCTGGGATTGAGGAGGTATGAGCTAGCGGCTGCATCGCTGGCACTGCACGAGCTCATTCGGCACTGCTGCGCCGTACCGCGCAAGGTGTGAGCTTGATGGCGCCGAACAAGCGCTTCCTGTAAGCGTTTGAGACGAAAAGAAAATGTTTCAGTTGTTCACTTTGAAACTTCCGTCGGCCGCAAAATCAGCTATTGCGGCTGATACGAAAAATCGAAATAATGTCAATATGTTGGACCGACGTTTTAACATTGCCCCCCATGATGGATTGCATCCGCAACGTTTGCATAGGCCCTCAGGCCAACTTCCTGTTTCACGCCCCGCACGGCCTTCAGCGGACGCCCAGCGAGTACTATATCAAGCTTTTCCTGCCGCATTACAACGCGAGCCTTCGTGCCTACTTGCTCGCGAACCATGTGATGGAGAAGGTCGATCCATACTTCCCCATTTCAGGCGACGATTTGATCGGCAAGTTCGGTTATCGGGCTTGCCCGCGCGGCTGAGCGTGAGGATCAACGTATCTTGAGTTCGTTGACGTGGCGGTCGAGGACCGCGATAGCGGCATTCTGTCCGCTGCAAATACTTGAACGCGACGATGGGAAAGATTGAAGACGAAATGCCGGTTTCCGGCAGTAGCTCAAGTCGTGGGTTTTGGTCTGTAGATGGCAAAAATACCTTACCTTTCAATGAGGGTTGACCGACACTCTCTCCGCCATTTGCGCGATCTTGTGCGCCCACCTGCGATTTTGCACTATTTTGAGCGCGACAGCGCGCCGATGGACCTCGATCCTTGCGCGCAGCTCATAGTGTGTCCCATGGGGATCCGCGCAACTGACTTTTATGAATTTTGTGGCGTCCGCACCTTGCACTTATCGAGGACGAATCGACTTCGCTCCCCACATACACAGGCTCGATGGCTCGAAGCCGAATTGGCGCGGTCGATGCGTTTCCTCGTCTTCAATTTCGTCCACGCCCACCGAATACTCGAATACCATACCGTCGGGACCCTGGAAGTAGAGGAAGCGCGCCCCCGACGTCGGATGACGCCCCGGGCCGAACACGATCGGTACGCGCTGGTCGGATAGATGATAGTAGGAGCGCAGCACGTCGTCGTTGCTTTCGACCTGATGGTTGACGTGATGAATGCCCGGTCCGCGTCCTGGCGCCAGCGCGATGGTGTGATGTATGGCGTTGACGCGCATGAGGGCGATATCTCCGATTCGGTCGCTGACTCTGGCGTTGCAAACCGTGGTCCAGAACTTTTCATCTCTTGCTGGATCGGTGGTATGGAGGCCGACATGGCTAAAGCCGGTGATGCCCGCATCCCGTGAAGCAAAATAGCGTTTGCCGCTGCGCTCCGGCCGCACCACGAGCTCGATCCGGTTGCCGGTAGGATCGCTAAAGCCGATAAACGTCTTCACCTTGCGCAGCGCGCATTCAGTCGGTGTACCGGCATGCACGGGGTGGCCCAACTGGTCCAGCGCGGCAGCGGCGGCATTTAGTTTGGTATCGTCATCGACCTCGAATCCAACGGTCTGATCGGCGGGATCGCCCTCAAAATAGCACAGCGTATGCGCTCGATCGTCTGATCGCAGATAGAGAGCCTTGCCCGACTGCTCGCCGATCTGCAGCCCCAGGCACTTGGTCGAGAAACTCTCGGCCTCCTCGAGGTTGGACGTACCCATCCTCACATATGAAAGGTCCCTGAGTTCGATCATTAGGCGCTCCTGTGCAGAGGGTGGTTTCATCCGGCCCGCGCGGGCTGCAATTCGGTGACGTCGGTGCATTCGCTCCCCCATTCGCAGAGCGAGGAAGCTTCCAGCGTGAATTGCCGGGGACGATGCCGGGGGGCGATATCTTTCAGGCCGTAGCTATAGGAAAAGACGTAACCTTCAGGTCCGGCAAATCGCAGGAAGATCTGGCCCGATGTCGGCTCGCGTCCCGGTCCTTGCACGATCTTGATCTGCCGCTCCTGGACGAAATAATTGTTTTGCATCACGGCATCCATGCTTTCGACGCCGTAGGAGACATAGACGAGGCCGGCCCTGTCGGATGGGTAAAGCACCACGCGGTGATGTTTTTGGTCGATGCCGAGATAGGTGATTTCGCCGGCCCGGTCGGTAACCGCAGCGCCCAGGATCGTCCATAGTTTGAGATCGTCCTCGATCGCGCGGCTGCGCAGCCCGACGCTTTGCAGTCCGGTGACGCCGGCGTCGCGGCTCGGGAAATAACGGCGCCCGCTCAGAGCCGGGCGCAGCACCAGATCGATTTCATTACCGGTGGTGTCCACGACGATGAGCGCGCGGCGAACGAAGCGCTGAGCGCATTCGTCCGAGGTGGCCTCGCGCGCGGAAAACCCGGCCCTCGCGAGCGCCTTCGCGGCTTGATCGAGATCGGATTCATTGTTGATTTCGATGCCGATGCTTGGCTTCGCAGCCCCGGCCGATAGACAGAGCGTATGATAGCGCGCGTCGGAGCGGTACAGGAAAGGTTCGAGCTTGTTGGGAACGTGCTCCAGGCCGAGCACTTCCGTCGCAAATGTCGCAGCGGCCTGGGGCTGGGATACCGCCAGTCTGACATAGCAAAGCTGGATGATTGGGACGGGCGACGCCAAGTTTCCCACGCTCATGACTTTTTGTCCTGCTTTCGAGATTTTCGCGGGATCGTGGCCGCGAGGTGTTGGCGAATGATGTCGCGCCAAACGTTCATCAGCCGTGAAAATTGCTTCAGGTCATCTTCAATCAACCGGCGCACCGAAAACCCGCGAACCGCGCTCAGTGTCAGCGCCAGAACGTCGCTGGCAAGTTGTTTGGGTATCCCCGACGATATCAAAGTGTCGAGCCATGCGGCCTCGATCGAAAAACGCGTCTGCCGCGAAAATTGGTGGGTTTCGCGCCTCAGCCGGCGCGTACTCTCGTCGCTCATCGCAATCGAAAGCTCGATGAAGAAGAAGTCGCCGAGGAAGAACTCTTGCGCGTCCTTGATGATCTCTTCGATCGGATCGCCGCTGGTGCGGGCCAATTGGGCCCGGCGCGTACTTTGGGTGAACGTGACCTCGTTGACATAGGTCAGCACCGCCACCACCAGCGCGTGCTTGTTCGGAAAGTGATGCATCAGGGCGCCGCGGGAAACCCCAGCCACGCTGGCAACCTCAATGGTCCGCAAGCCTCCGAAACCCTTTTGGCGGATCAGTTTTGCCGCGGCGTGCAACAACTGCTTGCGCGTGGTCTCGCTGCGTTCCGCCTGCGTTCGGCGTGGCGTGTATTTCGGCGCGGCGGAGCTGTCGCGGCGCGATCGCAGTTTTTGACGCGGGGCAGGGCTCGGCAACGTAGCGGAGGTATTCAGACCGGGCAGCTTGGGTTGTTTAGTATTTGGCATAACGCTTTCTTCGACGATGTTGACCGATACGCCGGGTCATAGCATCGTGCTGCCCCCGTTGACACTGATGACCTGCCCGGTGACGAACGATGCCTCCTTTGAAGCCAGATAACACACCATCGATGCGATTTCGTCCATTTCCCCGGCGCGTCCCATTGGCACGACGTCGACGAACCGCTGCAGCGCCTGTGGCGACATCAGCGTGGCCTTCTGGACCTGCGGCGTGTTGACGATACACGGCGCCACCACATTGAAGGTGATGCCGTCCTTGGCGAATTCTCGGGCCAGACCCGTGGCCATCGCATGCACGCCACCCTTGGCGGCATTGTAGGCCGCGTGATCCCAAAGGCCGTTGCGAACCGAATCCGCGCCGATATTCACTACCCGACCGTAACCCTTGGCCTTCATGACGGGAACGGCGAACCAAGTGCACCACAGGGTGGTCCACAGATTGCGGTCGATCGTGGTGCGCAGGGTGTCCGGAGTGTGCTCGAGGAATGGCTTGATGATGCCTCCGCCGGCATTGTTCACGAGCACATCGAGCGTGCCGTAGGTCTCGACCGCCGATTTAATGAGGCCCCCGGCAATGCCTTCCTTTGAAAGATCGCCGGCCACGATGGTGGGCATGTCGGGTCCATTCGCGGCGATATTCTCGGCAACCGCCTTGAGCGGCTGCTCATTAACATCCGACAGCACTAAGCGCGCGCCCGCATCGGCAAAATGCCGGGCGATGATGGCGCCAATTCCGCTGGCGGCGCCGGTGACGACGACAACCTGGTCGGTAAAGCGGGAGTTCATCTGATCCGTCTTCATCTAGAGCACGATACTGATGCGGCCGGATGGACGCAGCCCTTCGCTGCCGAGCAGGCAGCGCTTTTCCCGGATCTTGAGGCCTTCGCCATTGGTCGTCAGCCGATAATTGCTGGTCCCGAAATAGAGATCAGTGGTGCCGTCCTTGGTCCGCAACGTCTGGAACACGCAGCTCACCTCCATCTCATCGTCAGTCCGGTTGCGAATCCGGACATTGCCAACCATCCGGCTGGTCTTCGAATGCGGAAATTCGGCGTGCGCGGTGCGCTTCATCAACCGCTTGACTCGCTCGCCGAGCCGGACGCGATCATCGGCGATATAGAACAAGTTGGTGTCCGGCGACGCATCGGGCGGCAGGTCGGTGCAGGGCACCTCGTATTTGGCGTCGTCGGTGAACAGGGTCAGCCATTCCGGCAGCCGCCACTGATCCAGCAAATCGGCCTCGGCAAACAGAAAGTCTTCGACATCTGAACGGTTCACGGAATGCATGTCGGCCTCCTCAGGCTGCTACTTCTTTGATGCTGGGGATCGGCGTCGGGAACATCTGCCGGTTCCACTGGGTCCAGAAGGCGCGCATCTGGAGTTCATCATTGTGGGCGGGCTTGTCCTTGCCCATGCCTTTCGAGATGTCGTTCCATAGTGCTTCCTTTGAATTCTTGAACCCGCGCTGGCAATGCTCGAGCGCCTCGGCGTCGTCGGGGGTGGCGAATCCGCCGGGTCCCAAAAACTCGAGAAAATTGTTGAGTCGGTATTTGCGCGCCCATGCCGTTTCATCGTTCGGCGCGAGCGCCCAGGCGTTGATGACCATGTAGTCGGGAGCCATCGGATAGTAGGTTCGGACCGTCAAGGCCATGATGTCGTTAACGATCAGATTCGGGAAAATGAAGAGATTGCGGTTCTGTAGCGCGATGCGGTCGGCGCGCACCTTGCCGTAGAGGCCGACCAGCTTGTCGTACTGCCTCGCGATTTCGGTCTTGCCGGCTTCGCCCCAACCGGGGATCCATTGCGCGACNGGTCGTCCCCACGGCGCGCCATATTCCAGCACGGCATGCCCGTTGCCGAGATCAAAGCCGAAGCCACCCAGCGAGCCGGAATTGGTGTTGTCCGTGGTATTCATGAGGATATCGAAGTAACTCGCATGCGTAGTGGCGGCGTGATAGCCGTCGATACTGTTTTCAGTCAGCAGCTTCCAGTTGGCGCGGATCGAATATTCCTGGCTGCCGGCCACGATCGACATCCCCGCGTCGGTCTGGTCGCAGATCACATCGAGATATTCCTTGGCGTTGCCGAGATATTCCTCGAGTGAAACGATATTCGGATCGAACGAAACGAAGTTGAAGTCGCGATAGGTTTCATAACGGGGAACCGGCTGCATGTTCGAGGTAGGTCGGTCCTTGAACCCCTCGGGATAGGCGTCTTCGCCCGGCTGGCCGCGCAGCTTGCCGTCGGCACTGAATGTCCAGCCGTGATAGAAGCACTGGAATGACTTGGCATTGCCCTTGCGCTCGCGGCAGACCTGGGCGCCGCGATGCGGGCAGGTGTTGAGCAAGGCGCGAAGCCGGCCCTTGGCGTCCCGGGTAAACAGAATGTTGCGGCCGGCGACCAGGCGGGTGATGTAGTCGCCGGGCTTTGGCAATTCCGAGGAATGGCCGAGATAGAGCCAGCAGCGGTCGAAGATCTTTTCCTTCTCCGCCTCGAAAATCTCCTGATCGACGAAGTTGCGGCGTGCGACCTTGAAAATCCGTTGCGCCGGATCCACCAGCAGGGCCGGGTGGGCGTTATTCGCATTCATGGCGTTTCCTTTCTATGAGGCGAATCGATGAGACGAGTGAGCGCTGCCATTCAAAATCCGGCTTTCGCGATCGCCGCTGTGGATTGTTTTTCGTGAAGCCACGGCCACCCGGCAGCGCGCAACGCCTCAGCCGCGCGACCTGTGCGGCTCCGACGATCACGACGCATGTCTTCGACAGGTTCACCGCGTTCGCTCCCTTGTGACTTTGCCTGGCAAGGCAGCCATCTTGACGCATTCAAAAGACGTCTTGACTCCAAATAAGAAACAATCAATCTTGTTTGTAAAGTAAAAACTGCGGTTCGGGACGCCATTTGCGAGGCTGATCCTGATCGACGCATAAGCTCGCGAAGAGCCACAGGGAGAGACGCGGTGGGCGCTGTGATCGATCTTCACACCCATATTGTGCCTGCGCGGCTGGCTGCGGATCCCAAGCGGGACCGGCGGTGGCCGAGTATCGAACTATCCGGCGTCGACGAGGCCGCGGTGATGATCGCGGGCAAGGTGTTTCGTAAAATCGATATGCGGTGCTGGGATGTGGCGCGGCGGCTGTCGGATATGGTGGAAGATGGCACCGACATGCAGGTGCTGTCACCGATGCCGGAACTGCTGTCTCATTGGCTGCGGCCCGACGATGCGGAATATCTCGCCGACATCATGAATGACGAAATCGCTGCCATGATCGCCCGCGCGCCGCGCAATTTTGCCGGCATCGGCATGGTTTGTGCACAAGATGTGCCGCGCGCGGTGCGCCAGCTGCAGAAGGTCCGGGCGCTCGGTTTTGCAGGGATCGAAATCGGCACGCATATCAACGGCACGGCGCTCGGCAGCGAGACCCTGTTTCCGCTCTATGAAGCCGTCGAGGCGCTCGATCTCGGAATCTTGGTGCACCCGCTGCATCCCGCCGGCATGGAGCGGGTCGCGTCCAGTCCGGAATTTGCGGCGACCGCAGTATTTCCGCTCGAGACAGCGCTGGCGTCGGTATCGCTGTTGGCGGCCGGCGTCATCGAGCGCTTTCCCCGCCTGCGCATCCTGCTCAGTCATGGCGGCGGAGCACTGTCGTGGATCCTGCCGCGGATGGACTTCGGATGGGCGCTCGGCCTCAAAGGCCAGATGACGCAGCCGCCCTCTAAACTCGCGCGTCAGTTCTGGTATGACACCATCCTCTACGATCCGGCTTCGCTGAAGTTCCTCGCCGATGCGGTCGGATCCGATCACGTCGTGGTTGGCTCCGACTATCCATTTTCGATCCGGCAGAAGCAGCCGGGGGCTTTTGCCGATCGCGCGTTGGGTGTCGGGGCCGTTCTGGCCGAAAACGCGTTTGCATTCCTCGGCCGCACCCACGATGTGAGGACGCTGGAGCGGTCGGGGCTACCTGCTTCCTCCTTGAAACAAGGGGATCGCGCCTGTGGTTGAGTGCCGCTCGCTCCCTCAGATGTGCCTGCTCGGTCCGATGCCGCCACGGACGCCAGGCCGTAGCGACGCGCAGGTGCCGTCGGATTCCAGCCGTGGCGAGAGCCGGTACGGACGCATTCCATTCGTGTATTTTTACCAGGAAGGATTGAAGACCGATCCGACCTTCGGTCTGTTGGATATCGAAATCGCGATCCAGCGCCGCGGCCCGAAAAACTACCAGTTCGAAATCTATTGTATCGGTGACGGCTACCAGAGCGGCCACGGTTCGAGCAAGCCGCAGCCGCTGGCGGTGGAATTCCGCATTGGTAACCGCACCGTTGCAATGGCCGAGTGGCGCTATCCGACAATTCTCAATGGCCACATGGACGCCCTGTCATTCTCAGCGTCCATCGCTCTCACCGATCGCGAGTTTGAACAAATCGACAGCGCCTTGCTGCCGTCGGTCCGCGCCGAGGCGACGATATGTCTGGAGTGAAGCACAGCGTCGGGCAAACGATATCAGATGCGTAACTGTAACCGATGTATCGGAGGAAGGCGTCATGAATTTAATCACCCGTCGTTCGGCAGTCGCAGGCCTCGGTGCCGTCGCGCTGACGGTAGGCATTTCCAGGAGAGCCCGTGCCGCCAAGAACTACGATATTGGTGTCACCGACACCGAGATCAAGTTGGGCACCACATCGCCTTACAGCGGTCCGGCATCCGCGTACGGGGTTTATGGACAGGCCCAAACGGCCTATTTCGAGATGATCAATGATCGTGGCGGGATCAACGGCCGCAAGGTCAACCTCATATCGCTCGACAACGCGTTCAGCCCGCCGAAGGCGGTCGAACAAACGCGCAAGCTCGTCGAATCCGATGAGGTATTTGCGATCGCCGGCTTCCTCGGAACGCCGCCGAATGCCGCTGTGTCGAAGTACCTCAACGCCAAAGGCGTGCCGAGCCTCTTTCTTACGTCCGGAGCCGTCAGGTTCAATGATCCGAAGGGCTTCCCCTGGATCGTTCCGTTCTATCCTTCCTATGTCGCTCAGGGCGCGGTATTCGGCCGGTATCTGCTCAAGGTAAAACCGAACGCGAAGATTGCCGTTCAGTATGTCAACGACGACCTTGGCAAGGACTATCTTCGCGGACTGAAGCTCGGGCTTGGCGATCGGGCGTCGCAAATGATCGTCAAAGAGATTAGCCATGAAATGACCGAGCCCACGATCGAGAACCAGGTCGTGGAACTCAAGGCGAGCGGCGCCGATGTCTTCGTTCAGCTGAGCGCGTCGAAATTCGCCGCGCAGGCCATCCGCAAGGTCGCGAGCCTCGGCTGGCAGCCGACCTTCATCGTCAACTCGAACTCCAGCTCGGTTGGAGCGACCCTGGTGCCGGCCGGGCTCGAAAATGCCAAGGGTCTTATCACCGCGCGCTGGGAAAAAACTATCACGGATCCGGCCGAGGCAAACGACGAAGGCGTAAAGGAATTCAAGGCATTCGCGCAGAAATACATGCCGCGCCTCAATCTGGACGATGCGACGGCTATTCCCGGCTACAACAACGCAGCGGCGATCGCGCATGTCCTGAAACTATGCGGCGACGATCTCACCCGCGCGAACCTGCTTCGGCACGCGACCAATCTGAAGGACTACACGCCTCCGCTCATTCTGAACGGCGTAAAAATCTACAATTCGCCCGATAATTATGATGCCTTCCACAACATGCAGCTTGCGCAGTTCGATGGCAAGCAATGGGCGGGCATTGGCGAAATGATTTCGCTGGAAGATTTGAAGATCGTCTCGGACTAATGTGGCGTTTGCGGCGAAGCTGGCGGGCTCGGCTTTGCCGAATAATCCACAACTGGTGAGGATCTGCATGCCGGGCGGGCACGGTACGGCACGCAGCAAGGTCGGGTGAGAAAAATGGATCTGGTCTTCGAGGGCGTACTGCAATTGTTTGCGCGGCGAGCATGGGTCTGGGCAAGGGCTGCGCGATGGCCCTTGGCCGTGAAGGCGTAAATCTGGTCATTGTGGCCAGGCGCCAGCAAATTCTAGAGCAAGCTGCGGCCGAAATTCAATCTGCGACCGGTGCGGAAACAGTTGCGGTCGCAGCCGACGTCACGACCCGGGAAGGACGGAACGCAATTCTCGCCGCTTGCCCCGATCCGGACATTCTCATCAACAACGCCGGCGGCCCGCCTCCCGGCGATTTCCGTAATTGGGATCGCGATGACTGGATCAAGGCCCTTGACGCCAACATGCTGGCGCCGATTGAACTGATGAAATCCACCATCGACGGCATGATCGCACGCAAGTTCGGGCGGATCGTCAACGTCACATCTCACGCCGTGAAGGCGCCGGTCGGCATACTCGGCCTGTCAAATGGCGCTCGTTCCGGGCCTACCGGCTTTGTCGCGGGGCTGGCGCGTTCTACCGCCGAGCACAATGTGAACATCAATAATCTGCTGCCGGGCACGTTCGATACCGACCGGTTGAAATCGAATTTGCAGGCGCTGGCCGCCAGCACCAAACGTCCGATCGATCAAGTCACACAGCAAATCCGTTCAGGCAATCCGTCGAAGCGCTTTGGGAATCCGGATGAGTTCGGTGCGACCTGCGCGTTCCTGTGCTCGGTGCAGGCCGGGTACATTACGGGACAGAACATTCTAGTCGACGGCGGTGCCTATCCCGGCACTTTCTGAGCATGAAGAGGAAGTACATGACGAACTTCACGCGACGGTATAACGACTAGGGGTGGACTTGCGGGAGGCGCATTTTGATCCGGGAGGCGGACACGCTCGGGGTCGTCGGCCATTTTAGCAAGGTCTCTCAGCAAAATCTGGGCGATAGGATCACGAACCCGACACGATTCGAACGTGTGACACCTTTGCCTTCGGAGGGCAAACGCCTGAGCGATTGGCCTGGTAGGCACGACGGCAATTCGCCTTTCGCGAGCCGCTCGATGACATTGTTGTTGTCCGTGATCTGAATAGGGCTTTGCGGAGGCGAAACGACATTTCCGGCCGTGGCTCGAACGGTGGGTTTTGGTCTTGGAAGGTCGAAAATGCTTGATCTTTCAATGAGGATTGACCTGACACTCTCTTCGCCCACTGCTTGTCCATCAAACTAGTCGTCACCCAAACTGTAGGACGGATTTCGCAAAGTACGGAGAGTCCAAGCCGCTAGCGCTCGAAGCGGCGGCAGCTCCACGATTTGAACTTGCGGCGGAGGCACGGGTGATGGAAGAACCTTTCTCTGATTGGATCCCGCAATGCCGGAAGCCTCAAGGGCGGTCCGGCCGAACGTGCTGTTCGAGGCTTGACTGACGGTGGGCCGGCGCCCCGCCAAGACGGTGCCGGTCAGGCCTATCGGCCGTATCTCTCGGTTACCGCAGCCGCGACGAACTTTCTGCGTCCGGCGCTGCCTGGGCTTGTGCCATGGGCGGCGCACCAGTCTGGGAATGTGGCGGGGTCAATGTAAACACGCAGCACGACGTGTCCGTAGGCCTTGAGCCCTTGCTCCATTTCCTCGGCCATCTTCAGCCATTCTTTCCAACTTGGTGGCATCTTGTCGCCATCGTCGAAAAGTTGCAGCAACGCAAGATAATCGTCCTCATTGATCCAATAGGCCCCGACTGCGGGAGGCGGAATATCCTCGGAGTTCGTCATAGGTATTTTCCCTGCAGATGCTGCCTGTCACTGCTCGAGGTGGGTCGCACGCCTCGAACTGCCGTAAATCAATGATTCTATCATTGATGAAATTATCTCCGAATTGAAACGCTTCCCCTTGCAAAGTCGGGTCTGCCGCACTTCCTCGGCATTCCCGGGATGCCAATGGCGGCGTAGGCATGACAGTTCCTCCGCCATCCTGCTATCCGCGTCGCTCGATAACGAGGCGAAGAGCATCGCGTCAGAACCGTCTTGACCTTTGTTCTCGCCCAAGCGGCCCTTCTGACGCAAAGCGGTCGTTGGGGTGTGGCCGTTAGACCTCTATTGCTCACGCTGGCTGGACCTAGCCCAAACTTCCCCATGATGGATTGGAGCAAGAGCTCAGTTTTTTCAATCGCTTAAAAGGCGGCGTGTGCACGACGTGTGCACCGGGAGATCAAAGAAAAAGCTCGTGACAGCCAATGTGAGCAAACTTTCAGAGAGATCTCTGACGGCAGGATGTATGTTCGCAGCACGGCCTCAATCTGTTGCGCTGCTCCAAGCAGCCTGTGGTCTTGTCCGCGCGCGGCGATGATCTGCGCCCGAATGGAAGTCCGTTCCGATCCGTCCCGCACGGAATCGAAATCGCCGGCAGGCGAGCGTGATTGACGAAGGGCGTGAACACCGCGTGCGCCCGCGGGCTCGCTGGCTTTCCGCCGATCATGTCCGGGCCGAGCTGTGTCAGTGGCCATCCGACGGTTGACGCCAGCAATAGATCGACCTCGCCAAAAAATGCTGCAAACGTGCTGGCGATTGCGGCGCTTGCGCCGAGCGCAGCAGCGACTTCGGCGCCGACCAGGACAGGCCCGCGCTCGATCTGCTTGGCATCCGCTCTTGGCCCATCCTGACGGCGCGGCCATCGCCAGCCGTTCCAAGAGTTCACCGCTACGCGACAGACAAAGATGGTCACCCCAAGCAAGTGTGTCCCTTGCCGGGAGGCACATCGACTGCGTGGGATCTGCTTTACCAGTCGCCTCAAATATCGGAGGCGCAACGCGTCCCGCACAATTGCAAGAGCTTCTTTCCGAGCCGAGACCTAGAAGATCCAAACCGAGCGCCTTTCGTGCTGCTACACGACTGGCGAGTGTTGGCATGGATGGATGGTATCGCTGCTGAACAAAAGGCTCGCTCCGCACCAAGGCGGAGCCAGCCTAAGATCCGGCGGGACCGATCTTGGAGCCGGTCTCGACAGGCAGCCGGAGAAGGGATAGCCGGGATGGACCATGCCAGACCGCAATTGTGGTCACGACAGCATGCGTCTTTGGGGTACTCACCGGATCTTCGCCCGTTCCTGGATTTACGGGATACGCCGGATAGTCCGCCCCCGCAATAGAGAGGCGCAGCCGCTCACCCTTCCTTAGCGTTGTGCACGTAGCGGCGAGCTTCAGCCGGTATCGACCGGCCGTTGCCACGCGGTAGTGCGCATATCCGCTGGAAATCTGAAAAACCCTTTCATCAGAGGTCACGAGCGAAAGGATACAGGACAGATCAAAACTCGGGCGATCGCAGGTTAGGTCGAGCTCGACCTCGGGTTCGCCAACCACCTCGATCGCATCCTCAAGAACTTCCGTCGTGAAGGTCAGGACGTCGCCGCGTTCATCGGCGACCCGGCGGTCGACGGGACCGGTCGGAACGCCATAGTAGCCGCCGACAGTCGGTGCGGGTCGCCAGGGATCGTGCACGATATGCTCGACATCGTCCTCTGGGCTCTGCTGCGAACTAAGAGCGCCATCTTGAGTGTCCATCGATATTCGACCGGTGCCCCCGAGAAACAGGACCTGCGTGTTGGCCGGAAACACTTGATACTGCCGCCATGTCTTCAGTCCCATATCGAACAGCTCGATCTTTCGGTGTTCCGCCTCGCTCGGCAAACGCTTGAGGACGTGGTCGAAGAACCGGATGTGATCGATGTCGACGTTGCGTTGCGCCTCGTGCCCGAAGTCGACCGAGCCCACTTTCCGTGTCCATGGGAAATGGATCCAGGGTCCGACAATGAGTCTGGTATCCTGGCTGCTGCTTGCGAGAGCCCGGAAGGACTCGACCGTGGCCGGCAAGAAGGGATCGAACCAGCCGCCGACGAACAGCATCGGCAAATGGCGGGCGCGAATGGCGTCCAGGCGTGCGACGGGCGAAATGCGGTTCCAGTACGGCGAATCGACGGGCGTTTCGAGCCAGTCCATGACGTGCGAATAATGCCGATACTTCTGCAACAGCTGTGGCATCGCCGCGACGGGGCCGTTGAGCGGCAGGTTGGTCCCTGCAGCTTGAAGGGCACTGAAGGCGTCGTCATCGCCGGCGCGTCGTGCTGCCTCGGCCGTGATCTGAATGCCCCAGCCGATCATGTGCTTCATCTGGAGCGCGCCGTTCTCATAGGCCCAGTGCGCCGGATTCCACGGCCCCATCGCCGGCGCGAGGGCCTTCAGCGACGGGCAGTCTCCCGCAGCGGCAAGCAGCTGGTTGTAGGCTTGATAGGAAAAGCCGTACATCGCGACATCGCCATTCGCGCCATCGAGACGCGCCGCCCATTCGACGGTCTGCGCGCCGTCGTCGACTTCGGTTTCGCCGGGGCGGAATGTTCCCTCCGACGTGCCACGTCCCCTGACGTCCTGCACCACGACGATGTATCCATGTGAGGCGTACCACGCAGGATGGGCATAGCAGATGCTGCAGGCGATGCGCCTGCTGTAGGCCTGACGCTGAAGTAGAACCGGGTAGGGTCCTGGCGCTGCCGGTCGATAGACGTCCGCATCGAGTCGTGTGCCGTCCGTCAACGTCAACGTCTCGATTTTCGGCGGGAGGACGGATACCCGGAAAGATTTGACTGACATCTGCTCAAACTTCATCGAAGTGAATTCATGGATTCGAACGGATCAAACATCTCGCTGCCCCGAACTCACTTTATAGCCGTGGTCGTGAAGTCCGCCGTCGCCCTCATGCGGGAGAGCGGATAATTGTCGACTTCCGAGATCAGCTTGATCAGGCGGCTGGCCGCACGGTCGATTGCTTGCTGCCCACGCCTGTCGTCCGCGAGGGCCGCATTGCCGCATGCGCCCTTGGGATTGATGTCCTGCATTTGCCAGCCGAATCCAACTGCGTTGCTCTCCGGCATCAGGATTTCGTATTCCCTCTCCAAGGTCTGGGACAGAGACCGGAAATCCTCGGCAAGCGTCATGTCGACGAGACCGGGATGCAGATAGAGCATCGCGCTGGTCTCTATTTCTCCGGCGTGGATTCCGTGCTTGCGTTCGGTCGCGGTGAATAGATCGGACAGATCCGTGAAGCGCGACCATTGTGAGGAGACGGCGAGCATTCCCAGCCTGACACGAAGCTCGCGGCAGACGATCTCCATGACCTGCGGTTGCCCTCCATGCGAGTTGACGAAGACGACCTTGCGTACGCCGGTTCGATGAACGCTCTCGCAGACCTCGTACCAGAGGCGCCCGAGAGTTTCCGCGGACAAGGTCAGCGTGCCGGAGAACGCGGAGTGCTCGTTCGATTTGCCGATAGACATCGTCGGCAGGATGAGAGCCGGAAAGCCGTCGGCCATCCGATCGGTGCTGCCATCGCACCGCAAAGCTGTCGAAGGGCTGGTGCAATAACGGCAACATCGTCTGCGGCTATCACGGCTGGGAATACGATCGCGACGGCAAGCTGGTGATGATCCCGCAATTTCCGTTCGAGCAACCGGTTCCCGAGGCGAAGGCACGCTCATTCCGTGCCAAGACCCGCTATGGCTATGTCTGGGTGGCACTTGATGAGCCCTTGAGCGACATCCCTCCGATTCCAGAAGAAGACATGCCCGGCTACCGCCGCATCAATCAGTTCTACGACAAATGGAACACGGCGGCGCTGCGCTTGATGGAAAATTCTTTCGACAACGCCCACTTCGCATTCGTTCACAAGGGTACCTTCGGCGACATAAACCAGCCGAGGCCCGAGAAGTACGAGATCGTCGAGAGCGATACCGGCTTCGATGCCGAGACCATCATCACGGTGAGAAATCCATCGAATGCTTGCAGGATCACCGGGACAAAGGAACCGATGACCAGGCGGCATCAGCGCAACAAATGGTTCATGCCATTCTGCCGGCGTTTGGACATGGAATATCCATCCGGTATCCGTCACATCATCTTCAATTGCGCAACCCCGATCTCGGATGGACAGATTCAGGTCGTTCAGCTGCTGTTCCGCAACGATACCGAGGCCGACTGCTCAACGCAGGAACTGATCGACTGGGACGCCGCTATCATCGCCGAGGATCGCGACATGCTGGAATCGACGGATCCGGACGCCATCGTCGATATGGGTCGCAAGATCGAGATGCATATGCCGTCCGACCGCCCCGGCATGATCATGCGCAAGCGTTTGCTCGAGCTCTTTCGACAGCATGGTGAAGAGGAGCAGCCGGCGCAATGGAACTGACCGGTTAGGCGGGCCAATATCGTTACTTCGCGGACTTATTCAATACGATCGGCGCAGTGGTCTCGTGCGCTAGTGAATCCTTTTTCGGGACCTAAGCTCCCCCATGCGATTGACGGTTCCGCACAACGATCGGACTGTAGTTCTCACGGTCCTCGGCACTTCGCGTTTGCTTCCGTGCAATTAGGTCAAGTTGAGGGAAACTCTGGATGGGTGTCGAAAACCGACTCGCTACCAATCGACACTGCTCCTTCGATCGCGTTCCTTCATATTGAAGTCAATACGCAGCGAACGATCGTTCGCGGATAGATCGCGGTTTTTCGGGGTGGATTGGAAAGAACGATGATGCCCTACGTTGCTTCTAGTTCGATTGCGAGGCGAGCCGTGACTGGGAATTCCTTGTGGGAGCATTGTCGCGATTGCGGACAGCTCGGCGACCACGTGCGCCGGCGGCGGCTATACTATTTTCGCGGAACCAGTATAACTGCGGTGGACCGGAAGAGGAGGTGGTAACAAATTGAAATCGCAACACTATCGCTTTTCTGTGGCCCCCATTATGGATTGGAGCGAGAGTTCAGTTCTTTCAAATAGTTAGAAGGCGGCGTGTGCACGATGTGTGCACCGGGAGATCAAAGAAAATCCAGCGACAACCAACGTCAGCAGCTTTGCATTCCGATGTGTCGTCGGGTGGGTGTGTTCTCCCCGCTGCCGGTCCGGTCAAATCCAGAGACTTTGCAGTCGCGCTGCACAAGTCGACGTCGAATCCAGCCACCTCCTGAGTGTCGGTCAGTCGATGCCACTTTCGTGCACGGCCGAACACCGGATGCGAGGCTTGCCGTTTATGCGCCGGATTGACTTCCGCTCAAGGCTTGTCGGTGGCAAAATATACAGCCAGGGCAATCCCCTTAACGGGTGGCCGCGGCTGGCAATTGCCGCCAAGTCTACAGTCAGGGGAAATAGTCCAGTGGCAAGCAAGCTTAAGAAAAGGCGCATCGCCGCGACTGGGTAATGGGCAAAAAAGAGCCGGTCAATATGAAAGCAGTATTCGCTCTGCCGCGCCGTGCGCTTGGTCGGACACGGCTTCAGGTTTCGGTCCTGGGATTCGGAACCGCGCCGCTTGGTGATCTCTACGTGCAACTGGATGACAATACGGCCATCGATACGGTGAAACGCGCGTTCGAACTGGGCATCAATCTCCTCGATAGTTCTCCGCTCTATGGCAACGGCCTTGCCGAACATCGTTGCGGCGCCGCGATCAGGCGCGTGCCGCGCCAGGACATCGTCGTTTGCACCAAGGTCGGTCGCTGGATGGACCCGTTCCACGGACGAGGTGACGGCTCCGGCTTTGTAGGAGGGCTACCGCACCGGGCAGTGATCGATTATTCCTATGACGGCACCATGCGTTCTGTGGAGCAGTCGCTGTTGCGGCTAGGGACCGACCGGTTGGATCTGTTGCTGATCCACGACGTCGACGTCTGGACTCATGGTATCGACGCGATCGACGAGCGGTTTCGCGAAGCGATGGCTGGCGCGTACGTGGCGCTGGACCAGCTTCGCGGAGAGGGCGTTGTTGCGGGCATAGGGATCGGTGTGAACGAGGCGGAGATGTGCGTGCGTTTCGCACAAGCCGGATCATTCGATACGATGCTGCTCGCCGGACGCTATTCCGTGCTGGAGCAGCCGGCGCTGGCAGAATTTCTGCCGCTTGCTCAGCAACAGGGAATTGGTGTGTTGCTCGGCGGCGTATTCAATTCAGGTATTCTGGCGACCGGCGCGGTGAGCGGTGCCAAGTACAATTATAGGGATGCGCCGCCCGAGATCCTGACAAAGGTGGCGCAGATCGAACGCGTCTGTGATGCGCATGGCGTTGCCCTGCCAACCGCCGCGTTGCACTTTGCTCTGGGCCATCCGGCGGTGGCGAGCGTTGTGCTGGGGGGGCAGAGCCCGGAGGAGGTTGAGCGCAACGTCGCTGCGCTATCCAGCAAGGTGCCAACCGAGCTTTGGGCCGATCTGAAGGCCGAGCGTCTCCTCGATGCGGAAGCGCCCGTTCCTCCGGTTGCCGGCTGATGCGGATCGATGCGCATCACCATCTGTGGACTGTAGCGCGGGGCGATTATCGCTGGTTGACGCCCGCGCTTGCACCGATCCATCGTGACTTTTCCCTTTCGGACCTGGCTCCGCACCTCGCTGCCGCTGACATCAAGGGGACGATTTTGGTGCAAGCTGCGCCGACCGAGGCGGAGACCAGGTTTCTGCTCGACATCGCGGCGAAGGCGCAGTTGGTGCGGGGCGTGGTCGGATGGACGGATTTCGACGCATCCGACGGCGAGGTGCGCATTGATGCTCTCGCCGCACACAAACTCCTGGTTGGGTTGCGGCCGATGGTGCAGGACATTCTCGATGACGATTGGCTGCTCCGCCCTGCGTTGGCGCCACTATTGGCGGCGATGGCCCGAAACAGCCTGGCGTTCGACGCATTGGTGCTGCCGCACCATTTGCCGCAACTGCTGCGGGTCGTTGATGATCATCCTGAGCTCCAGTTCGTGTTGGACCATTGCGCCAAGCCGCGGCTTGCAACCGGCGAACTCGCGGTCTGGCAGGGTGATATCGCATCGCTCGCCGAACGACCCAACATCGTCTGCAAGCTTTCGGGTTTGGCAACCGAGGCCGCTCCGGACTGGCAAATTGCGGATCTACGGAAAGCCGTGGATCATGTCGTTGCGTGCTTCGGGACAAATCGCCTGCTATGGGGAAGCGACTGGCCGGTGGTTAACCTGGCGGGTGGTTATGAAAAATGGTTTGCCGCCGCCGAAACCCTGCTGGCCGATCTGTCACCGGATGAAAATGCGGCCATCTTCGGCGGTAACGCGGCGCGCATCTATCTCTCAAGCCGGGGACGACGGAATGTTGAAGCCAATTGATCGGCTGGCTACTTTCCAGCGCCCGTGGTCAAACCGCTGACGATGTAGCGCTCAAGAAAGATCCCGACGATGACGAGCGGGGCGATTGCCGCTGTCGACAGCGCCGCCATCGACCACCAGTTAATGCCCTGCGAGCCAGTTTGGCTCGCCACCATCACAGGCAGGGTTTTCGCGTCCGTACTCGTCAGCAGCGCCGCGAAGAAGTATTCGTTCCAGCACAGCACAAGCGAAAGGATGAATGCAGCCGCCATTCCGGGAACGGAGAGCGGCAAAACGATGCGAATGAATGCACCCCAGGTCGAAAGGCCGTCCACGAAAGCAGCTTCATCGAGTTCGATCGGGATCGAATCGAACTGGTCGCGCATGATCCAGATGACAATCGGCAGAACCGTGAGCGTGTAGAGCAGGATCAGGCCAAATCTCGTGTCGAGCAAGGACAGCGCCTTGTACAGCACCAGGAATGGCAACGCGAGGACGACTGGCGGCAAAATCAACTGGGACATGAAGAAGAACAAGATGTCGTCGTTGCGCATCCATCCGAACCTGTACCGGAATCTGCTCAAGCCGTAGGCCGCCAGCGACCCGAGGATGAGCGCCAGCACCGACGCGCCGACCGACGTGACAATACTGTTTGCGAACCGGCTTCCGAACTCGGCGCGCGAGGTGGATGTTCCGAACATCGTATCCGGCGACAGGCCGAGCGAACGCCAGCCTTTCCAATCCGGCTGAAAATCCAGCCACGGAATCAAGTGACCCTGCGTCACATCAACTGCCGATTTGAACGAAGTCGTGATAGTCCAATAGATCGGAAACAGGCAGACGAACGCCCAGAACAGCAATGCTCCATAGATCAGCATCCGGCCCAAGATCCGCTTTGCCCGGGCGGCCGCCGGATGATGCTTGCGGACCGGCTTCGATGCCGAGATGAATAAAGCCAACCGAGCAACTCCCTTCAGAAACCTGCTTCGATCTTGTGCTACCCGACTTTCTGCGTCCAGCGGTTGGACAGGCGCAACAACAGCGTCAGTAACGCGATGATCAGGAGCAGGTAGAATATGGCGAGACCGGTGCCGTATCCGACATTCGAGCGATCGCGATAGACGCGGTAAATGAAGCTCGACACCGTGTCGGTGGCGCCGCCGGGTCCGCCTGCGGTCACGTTGATCACGATGTCGGCGAGCTTTAGCTTGAAAATGATCCTGATAATCAGGACGGTGATGCTCACCGGCAGCATGATGGGGAATGTGACATGCCAGAACGCTTGCCAGCCGTTCGCACCATCGACCTTGGCGGCTTCCTGCACCTCCTTGGGCATCGCCTGCAAACCGGCGAGCAGGATGATCATGATGAAGGGGATCGATACCCAGGCATCCATGGCCTCGATGCTCAGCCACGCCATCCATGGCGAGGCGAAGAACGCCGGATTATCCCATCCCAAATAGCGCGCCAATGTGGCGGCCGGGCCAAAGCGGTATTCCATCAGCGACTTGCCGATCATCCAGCTCACGGCGACCGGACTGAGCATCATGGGCAGCAGGAAGACGACGCGAAAGAATTTCCGCGCTCGTATCTCGGCGTTCAGCAACAGCGCCAGTCCAAACGCGACCGCATACTCGCCAAGCACTGCGGCCGTGTAGAAGATCATGTTGCCCAGCGCGTTCCAGTAGTAAGTGTCGTGAAACAATCCGATGAGATTGTTGAAGCCGTAGAAGCGCGGGCCTTCGAGCGAGCTCAGGTTCCAATCCAGCGACGCGATGTAGATTCCGAACAGCGTCGGAAAAATCACAACCGCAACAGTGAAGAAAACGGCCGGTAGCAGGAACAGTGCACGCAGACCACGCTCCCCCCGGATGACGACCTGGCCGACCCCGATCGCGACGGCCCAGAACAGATACGCAGCAAGGATCGGGCGCCAATCGGCGAACCCCGATGTGGTCGCTCCGGTCGTATACAGAATCTGGATGAGGAGCAGGATCAGGAACGCAAGCGAGGCAAGGATGACGACCGCTCGTCCCACATTTTTCCGGCTGCCGGCAACGCGCGGCGAGGCGGGCTTATGATGCCCGGCGTCCGCCGCCGATGATGAATTCTGCATCAAGATCGCACTCTGCCGATTTGGACTTTGACCCAGTCGCACGGAGGAGGAGTCCTCGGCTGGCACCCGACGCGGTGCCAGCCGAAAGCCCGATGGTGATCAGGCGGAATGTAGCTGGGATGCTACACGCCGAGAGACGCCTTGTAGAGCGCGATCTGCTTTTCGCGGCCGATCTGGTCGGTCAGCTTTTCCCAGGCGGCGGCGATATTGTTCGCGCCAGTCTGCGCGTCAATCTTGCCGGCGAAGATCTTGGTCAGCTCATCCTCGGCGATGCTGTAATACTGGAAGATGCCCGGGATGCGCGGCTCGACCGCCCGGTTGGGGTGATTATAGGAAGTGCGCTGCGAGTTCAGATAGGATGTGATGTATTTCCGGTCATAGCCGGCTGCCACCCACTCATCGAAGTCGAAATGGCTGGTCCGGTGCGCCTGGAAGCCCGACGGATACATGACCGTCCAGAGCGACAGGTCCTTGCCGCCGAGATGTGCGGCTGCGCTCCAGGCCGCCCTGTGCTTGCGCTCGTCGCTTGCGACCCTTGCCATAACGTAGATGCCCCAACCCAGATAGGCGCAGTTCGGCGCATGGTTTGGACCGCTCGCGAGTTTTTCCCACTTGTCTGTCCTGGAATTGTAGACGTCGTCCGACCCAGGCAGGATGTCGAAGCCGACGACATCGCCGACCACGGAGGTGTCGCTCGCCTTCGCCACTTGGCCGATGTCTCCCCACCAGGGGATCATCGAGCCGATGCCGGCCAGGAATTGCTGGAAACCGGTGGTGTTGGGGTCGGCGTTGAGCTGATCGGCCGGCTCGGACGGTAAGGCGTCGATGACGTTCTGAATGGCGCGAACCCAGGCCGGATTGTTGATGCGCGGCTTCATCGTGTCGACATCGAACAGCCACGCCTTGTCGTCCGGATGTTTGGCGTAGGCGGAGGCGCGGCTGGCAAGGAAGTAGAAGCCGAACCCACCCCAGGGCTTTGGTGCATCGAGGTAGCCGAACGCGTTCTGGCCCTTGATCTTCTTGCCCTTGAGGAATTTTGTGACNGCCTGGACCTGCTGCCAGGTCTTCGGTACGCCCCATTCGCTCTGGTTGCCGGCGTCCTTCCAGGCCTTCGCGAGTGCGGGGTCGGAGAAATAATCGGTTCTGTAGTTGAAGTTGTGGCAGTCGCCGTCGATGGTGACGCGATAGGTCTTGCCGTTCCAGGTTCCGACCGGCGGCTTCAGATAGTCGACGTAATCGTCGATGTCGATCTGCTTCTTGACCCAGTCCGGCATCTCCGACGCCAGTCCCTTGCCGCACACGTCTCCCTCGAACGGTGCGCCCATTTCCAGGATGTCGAAGTCGACCGTGCCGGTCGCGATCGCTTGCTGCAGTCGCGGGTTGTAGTCAGCTTGAGCAAGGTCGATCCATGAAATCTTGGCGCCCGTATAGGCCTCCCACGGTTTCAGGAAACCACGGAACAGCAAATTGTGNAGATTCTGGTTGTTCAGCCCCATGAAGGAGAGCTCGACGCCCTTGAATTCTCCTTCCTTGACACTGGCCCGGGTCGGGCCGAGGCAGAGTTCNCCGACCTTCTGCCAATCGGCATCNGTNGGCGCGCCTTTTCCCACTCCCGGGATTAGCGAGATCTGGGACCGCAAATTGTTCTGTGCCAACGCAAGCCCGGAGAACGTGCNGAGCGCGCCGGTCGTACCCAAGGCGGCGGCGCTGGCTGCTCCCATCAAGACAGCGCGCCGGTTCGGTCGCATTCCTGGATGCGAATCGTATCCTTGCTGTTTCATCGCGTAACCTCCCTGGTTAGTTATGTAGACTGCTTATGGCTTCTCCGTCCGAGCATCGGTGGGCGATGCGATCCGCTGACATCATCTTCGCGGTAGCGGCTCGCGATAGCGCTGAGAAGATCGGCGTTCTTGCCGACTGGTGTTTTGATGACACAAAGGTTTCGTCCTCATCGCGGCTTTTTCACGGCTCTATTGTTTCGCCAAGCTAGGTCGTGTCGGGGGCGATCACGCCCTTTTTGAAGATGAAGCAGCCGTAGAAGCGCCGTTCGCCGGTCTGAATCACGCAGTACGCATTCTTCGCGCGTCCATAGAAGGCAAATCGCTCGACCGAGCCCATCGACAAGGAGCGTCCCTGTGCTGCGTCGATCTCCCTCTGCACCTCGAGCTGCACGGGAGGGATCTCGTCGGGCCGGTCAACGATTTCCATCCGCAACGCAGGCTTTTCGACAAAGGAGTCGAGCGGCAGGACTGAAAGGACCGCTCGCGCCGCCCGGGCTGCGGTGACATTATCGATGCGAAGGAGGCGGCCCAGCACGGTCTGACGGGCAACCGCGTCGGCTGGGAAATTGGTGTCGCAGAGGACGAGATCGTCGCCATGACCCATGGCGCGCAACGCGTAGAGGACGTCCGCATTCAGGATTGGATCGATCGATATCAGCATGCTTTGTCTCCCACAGACTCTCTTTGGCAGCGGGATGTCTGGCTCAACAATGCAGCCGCATCCGCCAGTCCCCCATAGCGCATGGATTGAACCGATGGCAGGCAGCCACGCATCAGCGATTTTCCGTCATCTGTTGTCGGTAGTGCTCGGCATCCCAGTTCAGCAGGGCCTGCTCGTCGCGCGACGACAGGTATTTGATCGTCGCGTTTCGAGGCAGGCGGCTGGTCACAAGTGCGAGGCAGCTCAACATGGCTTCCGCGCCGGCACTGGAGTCGTTGCGGATCACGGTGCCTTTACCGGGAACGATCACGGCGACGGGAGGAGGGTAGCCGCGCGCATCAATAAGCGCAACTTTCGCGGTCAGATCCTCGCCCTCCGACAGCACCGGCAGGGCAGGTCCGAGAAACACGACATGATCCGGATATAGCGAGCCCTTCGTGGCGATCGTGAAATTGTGGTGGTCGGTGCCAAGCGTGTGGCAGAGCGGATCTTGCGGCAGACGATATTGCGAGCCCGCACAGATCCGGTGAAGCGAACCATTGTCAGTGCGCGCGGCGCCGTGTGGCTCCAATGCCAGCCGGCGTTCCACTTCAGCCACCAATTCATCCGCAGCATCGCAGGTCGCGGCGCCGGCCACGAGGCCGTGATTGCCGAGGATCAGGACGTCGGCCGGACCTTGCGCGAGACTCTCGCTCACGGCCTGCGCGAGCGGCAAGCCGGGATGATGATAATCGAGCCGGCGCCAGGGCAGGCCGCGTAGTCGGGCGATCAATTCGTCCCTGGCATCCGACCGGACCGACCAGGCGATGGTGTTGACTGAATGGACATGAAGAACGACCCGATGAGGCATCAGGGCGTGCAGCGAGGTCTCGATCGAGGCCCGAAGTGGGCCTTCAGGATGATCAGACGCCAGCGGCATGTGCTCATTGCCGGCAGCGAGTGCGGCGCGGGCTCTCGGGAGCGAGACCGGCACGAATATCTCCTTGTCCTCGGCGTCGGCGAGCCAGGTGCCTGACGCTTTCACCCAGAGCACGTCGCCGTGCTTGATGGAAGAATTGCCGCCGGCGCCTTGTACCAGCAGTATGTTTCGGCCGACGCGTGCCGACATGTGGCGGAGCTCGTTCAGGATTTCGGGCTGTTGCATCGCAAGAACCTCACCAGGCGAGATGCTTCATTGTCCAGTCCGGCATTCTGGCTTCTGAGCCGGCTGCCACCAGGATCGTCGGCAATTCGTCGGCATCCGCCAGCGTCTCCCTATGGGCGCCTGAACGGACGAGCAGGGTCAGCATTGCTGCGGCACGCCCGCCGGCGATGTCGTGATCGAGGGAATCGCCTATGACGAGAACGCGGCGCGGGTCGGGATTTCCCAATCGTTCGAGCGCCGCCGCAAACATGGGCGCATGGGGTTTGCCGACATATGTCGCGGTGCCGCCGAGCCACTGATAGAAGGCTGCCAGCGCTCCTGGCGCGGGGATCAATCCCTTTGCTCCGAACATGACGAGATCGGGATTGGTGCACAGCATCGGCAGCCGGCGTGTTGCCGCGGTGCTCAGCCATTCGCGCCAGCGCCCGGGCTCGGCGACCGCATCGTCGAGCCCGCCGAGCAGGATGAAGTCGGCCTCTTGCACATCCGTCACGATGGTCAGGTCGAGCCCGTCGACAATGGATCGATCGCCATCGCGCGTGATCAGGAAACAGGCTCGGCCCAGTTCGGTGAAAGGTTCGTGCGCTCGTGCATGCAAACCACTCCAGGTGACTTCGCCGGACGACAAAATGCCGTCGTAGGCGTCCGGCGACAGGCCGAGTTTGGCAAGGCGCTCTTGGTTGCTGCTTGCGCGCTTGCCGGAGTTCGAGAGTACAAGGACGCGCTTGCCGGCCTCGCGAAGCCGGGTCACGCATTCATGTGCGGCCGGAAAGATCGCCTTGCCTTCGTGCAAGGTTCCCCATTGGTCGAGCAGGACGTGATCGAATCTGTCGGCGATCGCGCGAAGGCCGGAGATCGCGATTGTGGCGACGTTCATGGTGGACCGCCGTGCAACGCAAGCAACGCCGCACCGTAGCTCGCCTCGGTCTGCTCGGCGACGGTAACGGGAACCCCGAGAATGCGACTTCGGATAGCGGTCCAGGCATGGTTCCTCGCACCGCCGCCGATGCCGATGACGCGGCGCAAGTGTGGGGCTCCGAGCAAAGCGAGACGCTGGTAGGCGAGCGCCTCGACCGAAGCGATACCTTCGAGAAGCCCCTGGAAAAAGTGGTGGTCTTCGGCCGGTCGCGGCGTGATCCGTGCCTCGAGCCTCGGATCGGCGATCGGGAAGCGTTCGCCAGGTTTGGGCAGGGGATAGTAATCGAGCCCGGTCGGTTCCGCCGGCTTGAGCTGCGGCGTCATACGTTCCATCTCCTCGGTCGTGAAATGCAAAAGCAGCGCCGCGCCGCCGGTGTTGGAGGCTCCTCCGGCGAGCCAGCGCTCGCCAAGGCGGTGCGAATAGACGCCTTGGTTCGCCGCGAAGATCGGCTGTGTTGCCAGCAGTTTCACCACCAGCGTCGTTCCGAGGGAGGTGACGGCGTCGCCCGGTTGATCGGCGCGGGTGGCGATGAAGGCGGCGACGCCATCAGTCGTGCCGGCGGCAATGCGCGTTGACGGCGATAGCCCAAGCGTACGCGCGACGTTCGGGTCGATCTCGGCGAAGGGCGTGCCCGGCACAAGCACCTTTGGCAACCATTCGCNGGGGACATCGAGCTGGTCAAGCCAGTCCGGCCATGCACGGACTACCGGGTCGTAGCCAAGTTTCAGCGCGTTGTTTTCATCGCTGATGCCGTGACGNTTCGCCAGTCGGCCGGCAATCCAATCGGCCTGATGAACAGCATGACGCGCATTCCCAACATTGCTGCGGTTCAGGAGATGGAGCAGCTTGGCGAGCGCGCTGCTGCGGCCATGGGCGCCGCTTTCCGCCGGCGCAACATCGGCGATACGTTCCGCTTCCCAGACGGCACGCGCGTCATTGTACATCAGCCCGGGCGAACACGGTCGCCCAGTGGCATCGATCAGCAGCAGCGTGCCGGATGTGCCGTCAACGGCAATACGTTCCACGCGGCCGAGATCGATGGTCTCCCCGAGCTTGCGAATGGTCGTGACCGCGGCCTGCCACCAGAGTTCCGGCTGCTGGTCAACGACGTCGCCATCCTGGCGCGGGGCGGGGAGTGCAGTCGAGGCAAAACCCCGGACGTCGGCTTGCGCGTCGATAGCGCACGCGCGAACGCCGCCGGTCCCCATATCAATGCCCAGGAATGAACCTGCCATTGGAATTCACCACCATTTTGGCGCTCACGCCCCTATGACCGCCACCCTGATCTCGGCTTCGCGGGAGCAAAAGGTTCCAACGATCCGATTGCATCGCAGCACGAGTAAGGGCTTGACGGTTGGCTTGCCCTCTGCAATTTTTTGCAGCAAGTGAAGAAATTTGCAAGCGGGACCTTTCGAGCGTGGCTGCGCCTTCCGACAAGCTGCTCATGATCGATGGCGATGCGTCGCTCGCGACGCGCGCGGCGTGGCTGTATTTCGCCGCCGGACTGACGCAGTCGGAAGTTGCAACCCGCCTGAATATCCAGAGCACCAAGGCGCACCGCCTGATCGCGCGCGCGAGCCGCGAGGGCATGATCCGCGTTTTCGTGGAAGGCCCGGTGGCGGAATGCGTCGCGTTGGAAAACACGCTCGCCCAGCGCTTCGGCTTGACGTTCTGCCGCGTCGCGCCCGATCTCGGGGAGGGCGACCTGCCGCTCAAGGCGCTGGCGCTCGAAGGCGCAAGCTTCCTGCGCCAGAACCTCGAACGCGGCGAAGACAAGGTGATCGGTGTCGGCCATGGTCGCACGCTCGCAGCCGTAGTCGAACAAATGCCGCAAACGCCCGCGCGCAAAGTGCAGTTCGTGTCGCTGCTTGGCGGGTTGACGCGGAAATTCGCGGCCAATCCGTTCGACGTCATTCATCGCCTCGCCGAGCGCACGGACGCAGAGGCCTATCTGTTGCCGGTGCCGGTATTCGCCAATTCGGTCGCTGATCGGGCCGTCCTGATGCAGCAATACGGCATTGCCGACGTGTTCGCGCTTGCGCGCAAGGCGTCGTTGCTGCTCGTCGGCATCGGGCAGGTCAGCCGTGATGGCTTCCTGGTGTCGAGCGGCATGATCAAGCCCGACGAGGTGGCCGAATTAAAGCGGGTCGGCGCCTGCGCCGATCTGCTCGGGCATTTCTTCAGCGCCGACGGAACGGTGCTTGATACCGACCTGTCGGCGCGGGCGACCTCCATGAGCGTGGCCGATCTCAGGAAGCACCGGATCGTCGCCATAGCCGGCGGCCCGGCCAAGGTGACGGCCCTGCGCGGCGTGCTGCGCAGCGGCATACTTCACGGATTGATCATCGACGAAGCGACCGCTCAGGCGCTCGCTTCCGACAAGCCGGAGACAACATCCGGAAGAGCAAAAAACAGGCCGGAAGGGAAAGTAAGAAGCGCAACCTGGGAGGAATAAATGTTCGATCGTGAGAAGAACCTGTTCGATTCCTACGCCGCCAAACGCATCAGCCGGCGCGATCTGCTGGATGGCGCCGCTAAGCTCGGTATTGCGGGCGTCGCCGCAAACGCGGCCTTCGCATCCTCCGTGTCGGGGGCGATGGCTGCGGATTTCAACTGGAAGGCCCATAGCGGCAAGACGGTCAAGCTGCTGTTGAACAAGCATCCTTACGTCGATGCGATGATCGGCGATATCGAGGCGTTCAAGACGCTGACCGGCATGAACGTGTCCTACGACATCTTTCCGGAGGACGTCTATTTTGACAAGGTGACGGCTGCGCTGTCCTCGAAGTCGGACCAGTACGACGCCTTCATGACGGGGGCCTACATGACCTGGACCTACGGTCCGGCGGGCTGGATCGAGGATCTCAACACCTACATCAAGGATCCAGCAAAAACCAATCCGGCCTTCACCTGGGAAGATGTGCTGCCTGGACTGCGGGCCTCGACGGCATGGGACGGTGTCGCAGGCTCCGAGCTCGGCTCCGGCAAAGCCAAGCAATGGTGCATCCCGTGGGGCTATGAGCTCAACAACATCGCCTATAATCGCAAGATCTTCGACAAGGTCGGCGTCAAGCCGCCGAACAACCTTGATGAGATGATCGAGGTCGCGGCCAAAATCACCAAGGATGCGGGAGGGCCCTACGGCGTCGGTGTCCGCGGTTCGCGATCCTGGGCGACCATCCATCCCGGTTTCCTGTCGGCCTATTCGAACTTCGGGCAGAAGGACTTCGTGATGGAAGGCGGCAAGCTGAAGGCCGCGATGAATACCAAGGCATCGAAGGAATTCCACGAGAAGTGGGTCAGGATGATCCAGGGGTCGGGACCGAAGAACTGGTCGACCTACACCTGGTATCAGGTCGGAACCGACCTCGGCGCCGGCGCTTCTGGCATGATCTTCGACGCCGACATCCTCGGCTATTTCATGAATGGCGGCGATAACAAGGAAAAAGGCAATCTGGGCTACGCGCCTTTCGCCGCCAATCCGGCAGCCAAGGCGCCAACGCCGAATGTCTGGATCTGGTCGCTCGCGCTGTCGAGCTTCTCAAAGCAGAAGGACGCGGCCTGGTTGTTCATGCAATGGGCGGCCTCCGTGGAGCATGATCTGTTCGGCGCGCGCAAGATGGACTTCGTCAATCCGGTGCGGGCCTCGGTGTGGAAGGATAGCGAGTTCCGCGACCGGATCGCGAAATCCTATCCCGGGTATCTCGAGCAGCACGATGTCTCTTCGCCCGGCGCGAAGATCTACTTCACGGCGCAGCCGTTGTTCTTTGATCTGACGACCGAATGGGCGGCTTCCTTGCAGAAGATGGTGGCGAAGGAGGTGACCGTCGATGAAGGATTGGACAAGCTGGCCGACAGCATCAATCGTCAATTGAAGCAAGCCGGGCTGGGCTGATGCCTCACGCCGTGGTGCCGGTTTCGCGGTACCATCGAGATGCCGCCGGTTCGGACCCAGCCCCACCCGGACCGGTGGCATTCCGGCAAACGTTTCGTGTCCTGTTGTGATGACCATGCTGCAAATTCTCCAGACGAGCGGGCGCGCTGACCGCAAGGCGAGGCCCCGCGGCCAGATATTGCCGTACGTGTTGAGTCTGCCGGCGCTGCTCGTCTGTGTGGCCATCCTCGTTCCGTTCGTGACCGCGGCGATCTATTCGCTGCAGCGCTATCGGCTGAACCTGCCATATCTGCGCGGCTTCATCGGCCTGCAGAATTATATCGATTTCCTCTCTGATCCAGCGTTCTGGAATACATTTCGCATCTCGCTCACCTATACCGCATTGACCGTTGTGCTCGAGCTCCTGCTCGGTCTTGCGATCGCGCTGCTGCTGCGGCGGCCGACCCGGTTCCACAATGCAGTCTCGATCGCGCTGCTGTTGCCGTTGATGACCGCCCCCGCCATCGCGGCGTTGATGTGGAAGCTCATGACGAACCCGAGTTTTGGTATCCTGTCGTATCTGATCAGCCTGTTTGGCATCACTGATTTCAAATGGGCGTCCGATCCGTCGACCGCGCTGTTCACGGTCGTGCTGGTCGATATCTGGGTCTACACGCCCTTCATCATGATCCTGCTGCTCGCCGGATTGCGGTCGCTGCCACGGCAGCCGTTCGAAGCGGCGGCGCTCGACGGGGTGCCGGCAAGTTTCGTATTCTTCCGGATCACGCTTCCGATGCTGGCGCCGTACATTATCACGGCCTCGCTGTTCCGCCTGCTCGACTCGATCCAGCAATTCGACATCATTTACGCGATGACGCAAGGCGGCCCCGGCGACCGGCTGATGGTGTTTCAGGTCCAGGCCTATCTGGAATTCTTTCAATATACCAATGTGGGTCGTTCGACCGCGCTGTTGATGATCCTTTGGCTCATCACCAATATCCTGTCGAATATCTTCATCAAGAACTGGCTGCGGCTGCGCGAACGCGCGCGCCATCAGGGGTGACGTCGGGGAGAGCGGTGATGGAACATGTCAGTCTTGCAGGTCGCATCTTCCGGGGCGTGGCGCTCACGTTCATCCTCGTCTTCTTCATGTTTCCGATCTTCTGGATCCTCTTGATGTCGTTCCAGACCAACGAGCAGATCCTGCGGATTCCGCCCCGCATCTATTTCGAACCGACGCTCGCCAATTACGAGGCGCTGATCTCGGGCCAGTTGCGTACCGCGGCTGGCAATCTCCAGATCTCCTTCATGCGGAATCTCTTCAACAGCTTTGTGCTGTCGAGCGCGGCGGTGGTGTTGGCGCTGCTGTTAGGTGTGCCGGCGGCCTACGCCTTTGCGCGCTACAAGTTCCGGCTGGGCGAGACGATTGCATTCATGCTGCTGTCGTTTCGCTTTGCTCCGCCGCTGCTCGTGCTGCTGCCGCTGTCGCTCTACTATCAGCAGCTCGGTCTCAATGACACCTATTTCGGCATCGTCTGGGTCTATCAGCTGATCGCGCTGCCTTTGATCCTGTGGATCGTCCGCGGCTATTTTGAGGATATGAGCCCCGACGTCGAGCACGCCTATCGCCTTGCCGGCCACTCCTGGCGCGAGGCGTTCACCCGTATCGCCGTGCCGCTCGCCGGTCCGGGGATTGCGGCCGCTGGGCTGTTGTCGTTCATCTTCTGCTGGAATAATTTTATCTTTGCCCTGATCCTTGCCTCCGCCGACAAGCAGCCGGTGACGGTGGGCGCGCTTGCTTTCGTCACCGCTTCGGGCATTCAATATGGCCAGATCGCCGCGGCGATTGTGCTGTCGGTGATGCCGACCTTGCTACTTGCGCTCTATGCGCAGCGCTATCTGGTCGAAGGCCTGTCGCTCGGCGCGGTGAAAGGCTGATTGGATGGCGCGGCTCGAACTTAAATCTGTCGGCAAGAGTTTTGGCGTGGTGCACCCGGCCGACGGTGTTTCGCTGACCGTCGAGCCCGGCGAAATCGTCGCAGTCTTCGGGCCGTCCGGTAGCGGGAAGACGGTGCTCCTGCGCATGATCGCGGGCATGTTCGAGCCCGATGACGGCGATATCCTGGTCGGCGGCCGCTCTATCGTCGGCGCTGCGCCGGAGCGGCGCGGGATCGGCATGGCGTTCCAGAATTTCGCGCTGTTCCCGCACATGACCGCGCGCGAAAATATCGCGAGCGGGCTCGGAGCAAAGGCCGCCGCATCCGACGCAGCTCCGCGAGTTGAGGCGATCAGCCGGCTGCTAAAGATTGAGCACGTGCTTGGTCATACCCCGCGCGAATTGTCCAACGGCCAGAAGCAACGGACGGCGCTGGCGCGCGCGCTGATCGGCAACCCGGATGTGCTTTTGCTAGATGATCCGCTGCGCAACGTCGACGCCAAGCTGCGCTACGAAATGAGACTGGAACTGCCGAACCTGTTGCGCCGCGGCGCTGCCGCGGTTCTCTACGTGACCCAGGATTATCGGGAAGCGATGGCGATCGCCGACCGTATCGCGGTTCTGGTCGATGGCCGGCTCGAGCAGGTCGCGTCCCCGGAGGAGATCTATGTCGCGCCGGCGTCGGTTGCGGTCGCGCGGTTGTTCGGCGATCCCAGCATCAATCTCGCTGAGGTTACGCCTTTCGTCGAGCATGGCACGCTGTCGGCGATGGTTTCTGGCGCTAAGGTGCGGCTCGGCTCGGCCGATGGGCATCTACCGGACTGTCCGTGTTGGCTCGGCGTCCGGCCCGAGGATCTGGTGATTTCATTCTCGAACAGCGAGGACGCGATACCGGCCCGCATTCTCGCCGTCACTCCGATGCACGAGAAGGCGGTGTTGCTGCTGCGGCTTTCGGACGGGACGGAGTGGCTTACAGCGCTGCCGCCGGACGCGTCGCACGCCGCTGCCAATGACGCGGTCTTCGTCCGCTTCGCGTCGGAAGCCGCGCTGTTGTTCGATCGCACGACCGGGCTTCGAATAAGTCTGTCGCACCGGCGGCAGGCGGCGTGATGGGAGCGGGATGACCATGGGCACGCTCGAACTTCGCGATCTCGACAAGGTGTACCGCGGCCGCGGCAAGCCGCCGGTGCATGCCGTCCGCTCCCTCAACATGAGAATCGAGAAGGGCGAGATCGTTGCGCTCCTGGGATCGTCAGGATGCGGAAAGACCTCAACGTTGCGTATGATTGCGGGCTTTGAGAGTGTGACGGCAGGCTCGATCGTGCTGCGCGGGCGACGGATCGACGAGCTGCCGCCGGCGCGCCGGAAGGTGGCAATGGCCTTTGAAGGCTATTCGCTTTATCCGCCGCTGACCGTCCGCCAGAACATAGCGTTCGCGCTGAAATCCCAGCAGCTGTCGCGGAGCGAGGTATCGCGCCGCGTCGATGCCGTCGCCCGGCTGGTCGAGATCGATGACATTCTGGAGAGTTTTCCGCGTGCGATTTCTGGAGGGCAGCAGCAGCGCGTCTCGCTGGCGCGCGCGCTGGTGCGGGACGCCGATCTCTATTTGCTGGACGAGCCGATGGGGCAGCTCGAACCGCAGCTGCGGGCGGTGCTGCGTGGCCGGATCAAGAATCTGCTCGCACAGCGTGAGATGACCGCGATCTTCGTCACCCACGATCAGACCGAGGCAAGCGCGCTGGCCGATCGTATCGCGGTTATGGAAGATGGGGTGCTGCAGCAATTCGCGAGTGAGAAGGAGCTGAAGAACCGCCCCGCCAACCTGTTCGTCGCAAGCTTCATCGGCGAGCCGCCGATGAACCTGCTCGCGGCAGATGTCGCACCGTCGGATGGCGGCTTCCGCCTGTCGGTCGGTTCGGACATAACCTTTCAGATCCGAGGCGATGTACTTGAACCTGCGGCGGAAAAGGCACTTGGCGAGCTGCCGCGCGTGCGGGTAGGCATCCGGCCGCAGAAGATCACCGTCGGGACGGGGGATGTGCGGGTGCGCGTCATCTCCAACCAATGGCTTGGCGATCAATCGCATATCGCCGGCGAATGTGCCGGCAACCTGCTGATTGCCGTGATTCCGAGCCGGATTGCAGCACGGCCGGGAGACATCGTTCAGTTCGCGCTGGAGCCCCGTCACCTGCACATTTTCGGCCCCGATGGAGCTTGCATTCACCACGCGGAGGTTTCCTGACAATGGCCTCCACGCGCAGCCGAGACGTGATCATCGGCATCGATGCCGGCACTTCGTTGATCAAGACCGTGGCGTTCACGCGGGATGGCCGGCAGCTCGGCGACTTCTGCCTGCCGAATACCTACAGCACGTTGCCCGGCGGTCGCGTCGAGCAGGACATGTCGCGCACCTGGAATGATACCGTTGCGGCGCTTTGCGGGCTTGCAACGAAGGTACCTGATCTTGCCGCGCGCGCAGCTGCCATCGCGGTCACCGGGCAGGGCGACGGCACGTGGCTTGTTGACGGTGACGGCCGGCCAGTCGGACCGGCGCTGCTCTGGCTCGACTCGCGTGCGGCCGCGCTGGTCGAGGCGATCCGCGGCGGCGAGCGCAACGCGCCTCTTTATCAGCGTACTGGCTCCGGTCTGAACGCCTGCCAGCAGGGGCCGCAATTGGCCTGGCTGCACACGCACGCTCCCGAGATCCTGTCGCGGGCCACAACGGCCTTTCACTGCAAGGACTGGCTCTACTTCCTACTTACCGGCAAGCGCGCAACAGACCCGTCAGAGGCGACATTCTCGTGCGGCGACTTCCGAAAACGTTGTTTTGACACCGAAACAGCGCAACTGATCGGCATTGCCGATCTGGTCAAATTGTTTCCCGAGGTTGTTGACGGTGCTTCCGTGACGCATCCGCTCAACGCTGCCGCCGCGGCGGAGACAGGCCTGCCCGAAGGTGTGCCGGTTTGTCTCGGCTATGTCGACGTGATCTGCACGGCGCTTGGCGCGGGGCTCTATGACCCGGATCCGGAGGTCGGCTGCACCATCGTCGGTTCGACCGGGATGCATATGCGGCTTGTTCGAAACGCAGACGCGGTGACGCTGAACACCGAGGCGACCGGCTACACCATGGCATTCCCGGTGCCCGGCCATTACGCTCAGATGCAATCCAACATGGCGGCCACGCTGAACATAGACTGGTTGCTCGATCTGGCGCTGGACCTCCTTGCCGTCGAGGGCGTAACCCGGTCGAGAGGCGACCTGATCGGCCGGCTTGACGAGGAAGTGCTGCAGGCGAAGCCGGGTGAGGTGCTGTTTCATCCTTTCATCTCCGATGCCGGCGAGCGCGGTCCGTTCGTGGCCCACGACGCTTGCGCGCAATTCTTCGGCTTGCGCTCGCGCCATCGCTACCGGGACCTGATGCGGGCGGTGATGGAGGGGCTCGCTTTCGCAGCGCGCGATTGCTACGCCGCCATGGGCGCTCTGCCGCGCGACGTGCGGATCACGGGCGGCGCGGCGCGCAGCCGCGCCCTTGGCGCCATCCTCGGTGCCGCGCTGGACTGCGATATCCAGGTCTGCAGCCGCGGCGAGGCAGGGGCTGCGGGGGCGGCGATGATCGCGGCCGTGGCGATCGGCTTCTATCCGGACATGACCGCCTGCGCCGACGATTGGGTGAGGCCGCATCTCAACGCGCCGCAGAAGCCGGATGCCGCGCTGGCGAGGCGCTATGCGCAGATGTTCCCGGCCTATCTCGATGCGCGCCTTGCATCGCGGCCGATCTGGAAGCGGCTTGCTGCGCTGCGCGCGGGAGGCGATCATGTCTAGTTCGATCGCCATCGTCGGGGATCGCTTCATGCTGCCGTCGGTCTTTGCCGAGCGGATTGCAGCTGCCTGCGGCAACGGCGTCAATATCCGTACGCTGGAACAACCCTGGCCGGACGAGCCGATGGAGCACGGCTACGCGGGCTCGATGCTCGATGGGTTGAAGGAGTTCATGGGCCATCCCGATGAGATCGCTGATTTCATCGGCGACGCCACGCTTCTGGTCACTCATCTGGCGCCGATCTCGCGGTCGATGCTCGAGCGGCTGCCGAAGCTCAAATTCATCGCGGTCTCGCGCGGAGGCCCGGTCAATATCGATATGAAAGCGGCACGCGATCACAACGTGCTGGTCGTCAATACGCCCGGTCGCAACGCCAGTGCGGTGGCCGAATTCACGATCGGCGCCATACTCGCCGAGACGCGGCTCATCCGCAGCGGCCATGAATCGTTGCGGACAGGCGAATGGCGCGGCGATCTCTATCGGGCCGATCGCACCGGACGCGAGCTCGGCGAAATGACCGTCGGGATCATCGGCTATGGCGCGATCGGCAGCCGTGTGGTGAAGCTCCTCAAGGCTTTCGGCTGCAAGCTCCTAGTGGCCGATCCCTACGTCCAGCTCAGCGCAGCGGACCGCAACGATGGCGTCGAACATGTCGCGCTTGAGCAATTGCTGGCGTGCGCCGACGTCATCAGCCTGCATGCGCGGGTGACGCGTGAGACTACCGGATTCATCGGCCGCGAGGCACTTACGCGGGTGAAGAAGGGCGCGTTTCTGATCAATAGCGCGCGCGGTCCGCTGGTTGATTATCAGGCGCTTTACGATGCGCTGGCGTCCGGCCAGCTCGGCGGTGCCATGCTCGACACTTTCGCCGTTGAGCCGGTGCCGCCCGACTGGCCGCTGCTGCGACTGCCAAACGTCACGCTGACGCCTCACATCGCCGGCGCTTCCGTGCGCACTGTCACCATCGCCGCCGATCAAGCGGCCGAAGAGGTTCGCCGCTTTCTCGCGGGCGAGCCGCCGCTCAATCCATGCTGAAGAAGGGATCACGACATGACCCGTGAGGAACGACAATTGCGCGAGGCGATCATCGCCAAGTGCCGATGGATGAACGCGTCGGGTCTCAATCAGGGCACCTCCGGCAACATCTCCGCTCGCTACGGGGACAGGATGCTGATCACGCCGTCAGCGACGCCGTATGACGCCATGAAGCCGGAGATGATTGCGTCGATGCCGCTCAAGGGCGCGTACGGAGAATGGACCGGGCCGTTACAGCCGTCCACCGAATGGCGCTTCCATCTCGACATTATGCGTGCCCGTCCGGATGTTGGCGGCATCGTCCACACCCATTCCACCTATGCGACCGTGCTTGCCATTGCGCGCAAGTCGATCCCGGCCTGCCACTACATGATGGCGGCGTTTGGCGGGACTGACATCCGCTGCGCGGGCTACGCGCGCTACGGCACCAAGGAATTGTCGGAGCTTGCAATCGCTGCGCTGGAGGGCCGCAACGGCTGCTTGCTGGCCAATCATGGCATGATCGCGCTGGGGGCCAAGCTGGACAAAGCCATGTGGCTCGCTGTCGAACTCGAGACGATCGCGCGGCAATATTACCTTTCGCTCGCCCTCGGCTCTGCCTGCACCCTCAGCGAAGAGGAGATCGCGGAAACGGCGAAAGGATTTTCGACCTACGGTCTGCAGACCTCGCAGCCCAAGCCAACGACGAAGGCGCGCGCATCGGCGAAGGCCGCGCCGCGCCGGGCAGAGAAGAAGCGCAGCAGGAAACGATGACGGACACTGCGCCGGTCACGGGCAGGGATCACGGGCTGGTCGACATCGCCATCATCGGCGGCGGAATAAATGGGGCTGGCATCGCGCGCGATGCTGCTGGTCGCGGGCTGAAAGTCCTGCTTTGCGAGAAAGGCGATTTCGCAGAAGGCACATCGTCGCGCTCGGGCAAGCTCGTGCATGGTGGCTTGCGTTATCTCGAATATTACGAGTTCCGGCTGGTGCGCGAGGCCTTGATCGAGCGGGAAGTTCTGCTGGCCTCCGCTCCTCATATCATCTGGCCGCTTCGGTTCGTTCTCCCGCATTCGCCGGAGCAGCGCCCCGCATGGCTGGTTCGGGCCGGGCTGTTCCTCTACGATCATCTCGGCGGCCGTAAGCGCCTGCCGCCAAGCCGCAGCCTCGACCTCTCGCGAGTTCCCGAAGGGACGCCGCTCCGGCCTGAGTTCCGGCGCGCCTTCGAATATTCCGATTGCTGGGTCGATGATGCGCGGCTCGTGATCCTCAATCTCGTCGATGCCGCGCGTAACGGCGCCCGGGTATTGCCGCGTACCCGCGCCGTACGCGCAAGCAGGGAACGGGACAGATGGCGGCTCGAGATGCAGGGCGAGGATGGCGGCCCGCAGGCCGTTCAAGCCCGCGTGCTCGTCAATGCGGCGGGACCCTGGGTGCAGGACGTCGTGCAGGGAGTAGCCGGCCTGAATTCCGCTCATAACGTGCGGCTCGTCAAAGGCAGCCATGTCGTGGTGCCGAAATTCTGGAGGGGGCCGCATGCCTATCTGCTGCAGAACGAGGATCGCCGCGTCATCTTCGTCAATCCGTATGAAGACAATCTTGCTCTGATCGGCACAACCGACATTCCCTATGATGGGTGCGCGGAGGAAGTGGCGATCGATGATGCCGAGGTCACGTATTTGCTGCAGGTGCTGAGCCGCTACTTTCGAAACGCACCCCAGGATCGCGATATCGTTCATGCCTTCTCCGGTGTTCGGCCGCTCTATGACGACAATTCGGAGAATCCGTCCGCGGTGACGCGAGACTATGTCTTCGAGATTGACAGCGCATCCGAGCTTCCGCCGTTGCTTTCGATCTTCGGCGGCAAGATCACCACCTACCGAAGGCTGGCGGAACATGCGTTACAGCGCCTGGGACCCTGGTTTCCGAAGATGTCGCCGGCGTGGACTGCGCATAAGCCGCTGCCTGGCGGCGATATTCCCGGCACATTTGATGATTTCGCTTCGGATCTGGTCCGCGACTATGCCGGCCTCCCGCAGACGCTGGTCCGTCACTGCGCGCGTCTGTATGGCACGCGCGCGCAGGAACTGCTGGGTTCAGCCCGTTCCTGCGCCGATCTTGGATGCCATTTCGGCGGAGACTTCTACGAACGCGAGGCGTCTTACCTCCGAGAAACGGAATGGGCCAGGAGCGCGGCCGATTTTCTGGAGCGGCGAACCAAGCATGGGTTGCATCTAACGGCAGCTCAGCGGGCCGTATTCGAAGCCAGCGTCGGAAGCTAAGTCCTCAAGCGACCATACCGGAAATGTTGGAGAGAGACTTTGATGAAAATTCGCGGAGCTCACGCACAGGATGTTGCATGCGATTTAGCCATCTAGGACTGAATCGGCGGCGTGTCTCGTGCCCCGTTAGACTTCAGTTAGCTGGAACTAGCTCAAACTTGCTCATGATGGATTGGAGCGAGAGTTCAAGTTTTTCAATTAGTTAGATGGCGCCGTGTGCACGATGTGTGCACCGAGAGATCAAAGAAGGCGGAGCGGCCTTCGACCCCGGGAACGCCGAGCTTCGAACTGACGAAGCCGATCAGCTTCTTCCAACGTAGCGTAACCGGCGAACAGCGGGCGTGTGCATCCGTTCGCCGCAACGGCAGCTCATGGCGCAAAACGGCCGCTGAGATGCGTGAATCTTGATCCAGCTAGCTTTCGCTGGCTGGACCTAGCTTAAACTTCCCCATGATGGACTGGAGCGCGAGTTTAGTTCTTATAGTTAGAGGGCGGCGTGTGCACGATGTGTGCACCGGGAGATCAAAGAAAATCTGGCATTAGCCAATGTGAACACGCTGAACTGAACGCGCTGCAGTGTCAGCGGTGAGCTGATGTAAGTTGTCGTCCGTTCGGACGGCTTATCTGCCGCGAAAATCCGGGCGGCGTTTGGCGACGAAGGCGGCGATTCCTTCTTTCGCGTCATCGGTGCTGCTGGTCGAGATAATCGATTCCTTTTCAGCTTCGAGCTGACCCGACAGGCCGGTTTCGAATGATTGTCTCAGCATGCGACGGACGGCGCCGTAGGCGCGCGTCGGGCCGGCTGCGAGTGTGGCGGCGAGGGCGTTCGCCTCGCTCTCCACACTATCGCTTGGTGCTAGACGCGACACCAGTCCGAAGTCGAGCGCTTCCTGGGCCGTAAGACGGCGATTGAGCAGGAACAGCTCTTGCGCGCGTCGCATCCCGACCATGCGTGGCAGGAACCAGGTGTTGCCGCCGTCGGCCGTGAGGCCGAGCGCTCCATAGCCCAGCGCGAACCGCGCATCGTCGGCCGCAACGACGATGTCCGCGACGTAGAGCAGACCCAATCCACCGCCACCGGCGCCACCGCGCACCGCGGCGACCACCGGGGCATCGATGCTGGTCAGCCGCTCGATTGCCAGATGGTAGCTGTCGATCATGCGGCGCAGCCGGTTCGGCAGTTGCTCGTGCGCGGTTCCCGCAAACAGGCCGAGATCGCCGCCGACCGTAAAATTCGGCCCGTTGCCGGCGATCAGGACGGCTCGGACATCTGGTCGCTCCGCAATCTGCGTTGCAGCTTCGGCGAGATCGGCGGCCATGCTGTCGTCGATTGCATTGCCTTTGTCCGGACGGTTCAGGCGCAAGGTTGCGATGCCACCTTCGAAATCGAGCAGCACCGTTCGCAACGGTCCTGCGGCGTCGTGCCATCGCGCGGTGTCGGTATATTGATCGAGCGACTTTATGCGCCCCTGGTCGACCGCAATCAGATGCGCAAAGGCTGCATCGAGAACGGCGCCGCCTTGCTTGCCGCGGCCGCGATAACGGCCGGTTACCAGCAGACGTCCGTCGGCGAGATCGAGAAACCGTTCCGGCTCGGCGCGGGCCTCGAAATGCCGGGCGATCGCGCCCCAGCCATTGCGCCGCATCGCGCTCGGGCTGTCGTGATCACCGCCGATGCCGAACGGCATGCCCTCCGCGGTGCGGCCGGTGAATTCCGGATGCAGTAATGCGTCGAGTTGTCCGCGGTCACCGGCGGCAAGCGCGGCGTAGAGCGCGCGGGCGAGATCGGTGGCACTGACTTCGTTCATCCTGATGATCCTCCACAAATTCGCTGTTTTGACGGCTGGACGGGAAAATTCCCTTGAAGGTACCAAACGCCGGTGCTATTATTCGAACGGTCAGTCGGATTATTTTTAGCCCAAGCCGCAGGTCTCCGCAAGAGAGACTGGGTCAGCCAGTGGGAGATGCAGCGATGAACGTCGTGCCGCGCGCGTCACAGTGGGGCGAATTGATCCGTCCCGACCGGGTGCACAGCTCGCTCTACAGCGATCCTGCGATCTTCGAAGCCGAATTGCAGAACATCTGGTATCGCACCTGGGTCTATGTCGGACACGAGAGCGAGGTGCGGAACGCGAACGACTACGTCGTCAAATCGATCGGGCCGCAATCCGTGATCATGACCCGCGACGAGCAGGGCAAGGTCAATCTGCTGCTGAATCGATGTTCGCATCGCGGCAACCAGGTCTGTTCCTATGACAAGGGCAATGCGCGCTCCTTCACATGCCCGTTCCATTCCTGGACCTTCGCCAATGATGGCCGCCTGGTCGGTTACGCCTTTCCGGACGGCTATGATGGTCAGGACAAATCAAAACTTTCACTCGGCCGCGTGACGCGGGTGCAATCCTATCGCGGCTTTGTGTTCGGCTCCTTCGCGGCCGAAGGCCCGACTCTGGAAGAGCATCTCGGTGGCGCGGCCGAGACCATCGACCGTTTGGTGCGTTCCTCGCCGGAGGGTGAGGTCGAGGTAACAGCCGGTTTCCTCAAGCACCGCGTCAAGGCCAATTGGAAATTCATTCTGGAGAACGAGTGCGATGGCTATCACCCGGCCTTTGTGCATTCCTCGATCTTCGGCGTGGCCGACAGCGCCATCGGCAAGCTCTATGGCGGCGCATCGACCGCGTTGACGCGGGATTATGGCAATGGCCATACCGAGATCGACCTGCGGCCGGAATTCCGCAAGCGCGACGCGCCGATGAGCTGGTTTGGCACCACGGAGGAGCGGTTGCCGGACTATGCGGCGCGGATGAAGGCCGCCTATAGCGACGAGAAAGCGCGCGAAATCATGATCGACGGCACGCCGCATGTGATGATCTTCCCGAACCTGTTCATTGCCGAAATCCAGATGTTCGTGATCCAGCCGCTCGCGGTCGACGACAGCGTGCAGCATGTCACCGCGCTCCAATTCAAGGGCGCGCCCGACATGAACCGGCGTCTGCGTCAGCAGACCATGGGGTCGGTCGGCCCGGCCGGATTGTTGCTCGCGGACGATTCGGAAATGTACGAGCGCTGCCATCGCGGGGTGCTGGCGCGCAATCCCGAATGGATTTTCCTCGGCCGCGGCGAGAAGCGCGAGCGTCGGGACGACCTCGGTTTCAAGGTCGGGCATGTCACCGACGAAATCCCGTCGCGCGGCATCTGGCGGCATTATCGCAGCCTGATGGAGGCGCGCTGATGCTGTCGCGCGAAAGCAGCGCCACGCTGATGAGCGCCGTGACGGCCTTCATCTACAAGGAGGCACGGCTCCAGGACGAGCACGCGTATGAAGCCTGGGAAGCGCTCTGGACCGATGACGGCGTCTATTGGGTGCCGGCCAATGGCGACGACATCGATCCCGAAAAGGAAATGTCGATCATTTACGACAACCGTTCACGCATTTCGCTCCGTATCAAGCAATTGTTGACCGGCAAGCGCCACACCCAGACGCCGCAATCGCGGTTGCGCCGGCTTGTCTCCAACATCGAACTGACCGTCGAACAGCCCGGTGGCGATATTTCGGTCGCCAGCAACAGTATGGTGTTTGAATCCAGCCTGCGCGACGACACCATCTGGGCCGCCCGCAACGAATATCGACTGCGCTATGTCGATGGCGAGCTTCGAATGGCGTACAAGAAGGTGATCTTGGTCAACAACGAGAAAGCGCTGTTTACGCTCTCGTTCCTCATCTAGCCGGCCAATGGTGGAAACCCATGATCGATAGAGGTCCTGTTCTGCTCGACATTGCCGACGGTATCGCGCGGCTGCGGCTCAACCGCCCCGACGCCGCCAATGGCATGAGCGCCGAGCTTCTCAGCGCGCTGTGCGACGCCATCATGGTCTGCCACGGCCAGCCGGACCTGCGCGTGCTGCTGCTAAGCGGCGAGGGGACGAATTTTTGCGCGGGTGGCGACGTTCGGGCGTTCGCGTCCAAAGGCGAGAAGCTACCTGACTATATCAGGCAAGCTACGGCCTATCTGCAGAATGCGGTGACGGGGCTGTTGCGGCTGGAGGCGCCGGTAATTACCTCGGTGCAGGGCTTTGCTGCGGGCGGCGGCGGCTTTGGCCTCGTCTGCGCATCCGATATCGTCATCGCCGGTGAATCCGCCAAATTCCTCGCGGGTGCAACGCGTGTCGCGATGGCGCCGGACGCCGGAGTGTCGGTTACACTGTCGCGACTGGTCGGGCTACGCCGGGCGATGTCGATCCTTCTGACAAATCCGGTGATCTCAGCGTCCGAGGCGCTTTCCATGGGCATCGTAACCAAGGTCGTTCCGGATGCCGAACTAGCCGAGGCGTCGCTCGCGATGGCGCGGGAATTGGCCGCCGGTGCGCCGAAGGCACTGGCGGCAACCAAGCGTCTGGTCTGGGCCGGGACCGGCACCAGCATCGAGCAATGCCTGTCGGAAGAAGCGCGCACCGTGTCCGAGTTGTCTGGTATGGCCGACGCGCGGGAAGGGCTCGCCGCCGTCATCGAGCGACGCAAACCGATCTTTACGGGACGCTAGTCAGTGCCGGCGCCCGGCACCCGGCCTTTCGGGCGGCTCGATGGCCGCCGCGCCTTCGTCTCGGGCGGTGCGCGGGGCATTGGCGCGGCGATCGTGCGAAGCTTTGCCGATGCTGGTGCTCACGTTGTGATCGCCGATCTCGATATCGCCCGAGCATCCGATCTGGCCGGCCAGGTTGGGGCGACCGCGGCACAGCTCGACGTCGGCGACACCGATATGGTGCAAGCAATCATGTCGCAGCACGGACCCTTCGATATCGTCGTCAACAATGCCGGCGTCGACCAGCATGCGTTTTTCACCGACACGACGCCGGCAGATTGGACGAGGCTGCTCGCGGTCAATCTAGTTTCGGTCCTGGCATGCACCCACGCCGCGCTGCCGACGATGCAGGCAGCCGGCTTCGGGCGCATCATCAACGTCACCTCGGAAGCGGCACGCCTGGGCTCGAAGGGCGGCGCGGTCTATTCCGCCGCCAAGGGCGGCGTGATCGCCTTCACCAAGAGTATTGCCCGCGAAAATGCCCGCTTCGGAATTACCGCCAACGCCATCGCGCCGGGGCCGATCCGCACCCCCATGCTGGAAGCCGCCGTCGCCAAAGGCGGCGACAAGATTTTGCGCGCCATGACCGATGCCACCTTGTTGCGGCGGCTCGGCGAGCCCGATGAGATCGCCGCGGCCGTGTTGTTTCTGGCGTCCGATCAGGCGGCCTATATCACCGGAGAAACCATCGGCGTCTCCGGCGGCATGGGATTGGGCGGCTGAGATGGCGCGGACAGGCGACGATATCGCAACCGCTCCGATCGATCTTGCGATCGCGCGCATCCGCGCGGTTTATCGCAGCTGGAACCGCGATACCACCGTCGCGCAGATGCGGGATGATTGGGATACTGCCTTCGGAGGCAGCACCGCGCCGGTCGCATGTGAACGCGTTTCGGCCGGTGGCGTCGATGGTGAATGGATATCGCCCGCCAATGCGCCGGAGGATAAGGCCATTCTCTATTTCCATGGCGGAGGCTTTCGCATCGGTTCGGTGGTCTCGCACCGGGACCTGATTGCGCAAATCGCGTTCGCCAGCGGCTGCCGCGTGCTCGCCATCAACTACCGCCTCGTGCCGGAGCATCGCTTTCCGGCGGCGCTGAACGATGCGCTCGCGGCTTATGGCTGGATGCTTGATAACGGCCTGAAATCACATAACGTCGCCTTTGCCGGGGATTCAGCGGGCGGCAATCTCGCGCTCGCAGCCATGCTGGCCCTGCGCGAACGCAGGCTTCCGTTGCCAGTTGCGGGTGTGCTGATGTCGCCATGGACCGATCTGGCGGCGACCGGTGAGAGTTACGTCAGTCGGGCCGAGGCGGATCCGATCCATCAGCGCCCGATGATCCTGGCGCTGGCCAAGAATTATCTGGGCGGGCAGGGCGATCCGTACGATCCGCTGGCATCACCGCTGTATGCCGACCTCGGGGGCTTGCCGCCGCTATTGATCCAGGTCGGCGATCGCGAAACTGTGCTGGACGATTCCGTCATGTTTGCCGACATGGCGCGCGCCGCCGGGGTCGACGTCGATCTGCAAGTGTGGGACGGCATGATCCACGTCTTCCAGATGTTCGGTGCGGAGCTTCCCGAGGCGCATCAGGCCATTGCATCAATCGCCGGGTTTCTCAACCGGCACCTTCATATCAAGGCCGAGAGGGCATCATCATGAACGTCAGGCCCGCCGATCCGCGCAGTCACGCCGCCAGCGAATTTCATTTCTCGGAGCAGCCGCAGTTGTCAGAGGAACTGCGGATGCTGCGCGAGCAGGTTCGCCGCTTTGTCGAGAAGGAAGTGGTACCGCATGGCGAGCAATGGGAGCGCGACGGCAAGATCCCGCGCGAGATTTACCGCCGCATGGGCGCGCTCGGCTTCCTCGGCATGCGACATGCGGCCGAATATGGCGGCACCGACATGGGGCCGCTGGCGTCGATGGTGTGGGCGGAGGAACTCGGGCGCTCGACCTTCGGCGGATTCACCTCGTCGGTGCTGGTTCATACCGATATGTCGGCGGTCCACATTACCCTGCGCGGCACGCCCGAACAGAAGCACAAATACCTGCCCGCGATTATCCGAGGCGAGACGATCTGCTCGATCGCGGTGACCGAGCCCGATGCGGGTTCCGACGTCGCCGGACTGAAGACGCGGGCTCGCCGCGACGGCGGTTCCTGGGTGATCAACGGCTCGAAAATGTTCATCACCAATGCGGTCTATGGCGACATCTTGATCGTCGCCGCGCGGACCGATCCCGCGGCCAAGGGCAGCCGTGGCATCTCGTTGTTCATTGTCGAGCGGACGACGCCCGGGATCTCCGTAACAAAACTCGACAAGCACGGCTGGCTTTGCTCCGACACGGCCGAGATCGCCTTCCAGGACGTTCGCATCCCCGCGGGAAATCTGCTGGGCGAAGAGAATCGCGGCTTCTATGGCATCATGGAAACCTTCGAGAATGAACGCATCTGCATCGGCGGCATCTGCGCCGGTGAATCCGCCAAGGCCATCGAACTCACGACCAATTATGTGAAGAGCCGGCAAGCGTTCGGCGGCCCCTTGTGGAATCAGCAGGGGGTTCGACTCAAACTCGCCTCGCTCGCGACCAAGGCCGCGGCCGCCCGCGCGCTGGCCTATCATGCCGCGGAGCTGGTGGAGGCCGGAATACCTTGCCCGCGTGAAGTGTCGATGGTGAAGGCGTTGTCGCCGGAAGTGCTGCACGAGGTCGTGCATGGTTGCCTGCAGCTGCATGGCGGTACCGGCTTCATGCGGGGAACGCCGATCGAGCGAATGGTGCGCGATGCGCGCGTGCTGACCATCGGTGGCGGCGCTACCGAGGTCATGCTGGAGGAAGTCGCCAAGCGGATGTGAATTTACCTCTCCCAAGGGGAGAGGTAAAAATTGCCGGCGCCGCGCAAGCTCAAATCTATTCTCAGTTCACCGGCTTGAAGCTCAGCGTCGAGAACTCGGACTGCATGATCTGCAGCTTCTGGTTCGAGAACCGGACGCCGGGCCCAAAACTGATCGGGGCCATGATGCCGGTTTCGACATTCCTGGTCTTTTCCAGCTCCGCGACGGTGCAGACCCAGGTCGGTTGTTTGCCGCAACGTTCGATCGCGGAAATCAGCACCTTGGCGGCGGCATAACCGGTCATGGAATAGCGGTTGATGCCTTTCATCTCGGCTTCCGGAAGCAATCCCTTGGCCTTCTCAAGGAAAGCCTTGCCGGCTGGACCTGCGAACGGTTCGACATAGTCAACCGCGTAGATGCCATCGCCAGCCGGTCCCATCAGTTTCAGCACCGGCTCGACCCGTCCGGGCCAGAAGATGCCGACCACCGGCTTGATGTTGAGCTTCTCCAGTTCCTTCATCATCGCGATGTTCTCACCGATGATGCCGCCGGCCAAAAATACTTCGGCGCCGGAGTCCTTCAGCTGCAGCATGTCGGACGAGAAGTCCTGCTGGCCCTTCTTGTAATTGCCGCTGTAGACCACATTGAGTTTCTTGGCCTTGACCACGGTATCAAAACCGTCGCGCACGGTGATGCCGTAGTCGTCGTCCTGCGTGATCAGGCCCCATTTCTTGCCGGGGTTCTTCTCCGCCAGATAGGTGACGAGATGGATGATGCCTTCCTCATAGGATTGCCCGACCACGAACACGTTCTTGCGCGGCGGTTCCCAGAGGAATTTGACGGGTGCCACGTCGATCACAGTGGGGATACCGGCCTTCTCCAGCACGGGCATGACGGCGATCGATTGACCCGAACCCGAAATCCCGAGCAGGGCNAAGGCTTTGTCGACGTCGATCACCTTCTTGACGCCCTGGATGGTGCGGGCGGTGACGTACCCGTCGTCCTCCAGCACATATTTGATCTTGCGGCCGTTGATGCCGCCGGCATTGTTGGCCTCCGCAATCGCAATCTTGTGGCCGATCGAGGCCGCGACGCCGAGCAGCGCCGGCGGTCCGGTCAGGGGTTCGACATCGCCGATCACGATTTCGGTATCGGTAACGCCGGGATCGGCGGCAAGCGATGGGCCGGTCGACAGATACGCGCCCGCGAGCAATAGCGACGCGGTCGCCAGATATTTGATCATTGTTTCCTCCTCCTGTTCGATTGCTTTTTTGGTTAGTAGCGAAGTGGCCAGTTCACCCACAGCCGCCTGATGTCGTGCCAGGCGCCGACCAGGCCGCGCGGCTGGAAGCGCAGGAACAGGATAATGACGAGGCCGTAGAGCATGCTCTTGAGCTCTTGCGCGCCGGTCGAGAACAGGGCGTCCATCTGGGCGCTGAACAGGCCAAACACCATCCGTGTCGCTTCCGGCAGCAGCACGATCAGGATGGTGCCGAGCACGGCGCCGAGCGCCGAGCCAAGTCCACCCACGATGAGGATGGCGAGCGCTTCGATCGAGAGCAGGAACGGAAAGCCTTCGACGCTGACAAAGGAGAGATAAATGCCATACAGCGCCCCCGCGATCCCGGTGATAAAGGCAGAGGAGACGAAGGCGAACAGCTTGTAGGCGTGCAGATTGATGCCCATGACGCGGGCCGCGGTGTCGTTGTCGCGAATGGCGACAAAGGCGCGTCCGACCCGGCTGCGTCTTATGTTGAGGGTGGCAAACAGCGTGAGGATCGCAAAGCCGAGGCATAGATGCGTGAAGGCCGGATCGCTGTCGAAGCTGACGCCAAAGATCTCCGGCCGCTGCACCGAAATGCCGCGGGCGCCGTTGGTCAGCCACCGCGCTTCCAGGATCACGGTATTGATGATGAAGGAGAATGCCAGCGTGGTGATCGCCAGATAAAGCCCCTTCAGCCGCAGCGAGGGCGCGCCGACGATGAGGCTGACGAGCGCTGGCACCGCGCCCGCGCCGAGGAAGCCGATCAGCGGATGCATGTGATATTTGGAAACCAGCACCGCATAGGCATAGGCGCCGGTGACGAGGAAGCCGACATGGCCAAGCGAGATTAGCCCGGTATAGCCGGTCAGGATGTTCAGCCCTAGCGCACCAACCACCGTGATCAGGATGATCATCAGGAACGACAGTGCGTAGGAGTTCAGCAAATAGGGCGCAACGATCAGGCCCGCGATCAGCACCGCCGACCACAGCCATACCGGCGGCGAATCGACCAGCGCGACGAGTTCGCCGTAGGTCTCTTTGAAATCGCCGGTACGCATCTCAAACCCTTTCGATGTCGCGTTCGCCGAAGATGCCGAACGGGCGGATCATCAGCACCACGATGATCATCGCAAAGCCCGCGACCTCCTTCATGCCCGAGCCGAGGTAGCCGCCGGCGAGGTTTTCGGTGATGCCGATCAGGAGGCCGCCGAGGCCCGAACCCAGCACGGCATCGAGGCCGCCGAGGATGGTGGCCGGAAACGCCTTGAGGCCGAGCTGAAACATCGCGGGCGAGAGGTCGTAGGTCAGCGCGAAGAACACGCCCGCTATCCCAGCGATGACGGAGGATGCCGCCCAGGCGATGGAATGAACCCGGGTGGCGCTGATGCCCATCAATAGCGCGGTGCGGTCATCGGCCGCGACCGCGCGCATCGCGATCCCGAACTTGCTGTATCGAAAGAAGGCCCAGATCGCCGCAAGCAACAGCAACAGCATGGCGATGACGGCGATCTGACCGGTGCGAACGCCGATCGAGCCGATGCGAATGATGCTACGGCCGACGCCGATGTCGAGGCCGTGGGGATAGGCGTCCCAGATGAAGTTGATGGAGGAACGCAGGATCACCGCCAGCCCGATCGTCACCATCACGGTGGCGAAGACCGGTTCACCCAGCATCGGCCGCATCACCACGCGCTCGATGACAAGGCCGAGTACGATGGCCGCGAGGATGGCGCCGATGGCAACGACGAAGACATTGCCGCTGATCGTGGTCGAGATAGTCCATGCCATATAGGCAACGATCATGGTCATCTCGCCTTGCGCGAAATTGACCAGGCCCGTCGACCTGTAGATGACCGCGAAGCCCATCGCGATCAGGCCATAGATGGCGCCGATCGCAAGGCCCGAGACGAGAAGCTGAATAAGGTACTGCATCAGCCCTCCGCCTGGTAGATGATGGCAAGTTCGCGTGCGAACTTCTTCTCGATCATGGTGCGGCGGACCTTTTGCGTGGCGGTCAGCTCGCCATCGTCATGGTCGAGCTCCTTCTCGAGGATGGCGAAACGCCGGACGTTTTCGACGCGGGCAAAGCGCTTGTTGGTCTCGTTGACGATGCGCTCGATCAGCTCGTGCACTTCGGAGAGCTGCGATAGCGATTTGTAGTTGGTGTAGGGCAGCGCCTTGTCGCGCGCCCAGCGGCCGACATTGTCGAAATCGACCTGGATGATCGCGCCGAGATACTTCTTGGCCTCGCCGACCACGATCGCTTCCTTGATGAATTCGGAGTCCTTCAGTGCGTTCTCGATTTCAGAGGGCGCGATGTTCTTGCCGCCGGCGGTGATGATGATCGCCTTCTTGCGGTCGACCACGGCGATCTCGCCATTGTCCATGATTTCGACGATATCGCCGGTGCGCAGCCACCCGCCTGGCTCAAGCGAGGCGGTCGATGCCTTGTCGTCGAGGAAATAGCCTTTGAAGACGCCGGGGTTTCTGAGCAGGATTTCGCCGTCGGTGTCCTGCTTCCATTCAGTGTGGATGAGCGGCAGGCCGCAGCCACCGAGGCGGTGATACGCGCCATGCTGAATGAAGGCAACGCCGCCGCTTTCGGTCAGGCCGTAGCCCTGCGACACCGGGCGGCCGATGATGTCGAAAAAGCGCAGCGTCTCCGGTGAAATCGACGCGCCGGCGCAAAGCCGGTGGCGGCTGCGCGCGAGGCCGAGATGGCGCTGGATGTTGCGGAACAGGAGAAGATAGAGCAGGCCGGAGGCGGTGCGATCGAACCATGTATCGGTACCGTTCTGCCGGCGATCGGACAATTTTCGACCCCAGGCGAAACAGGCCTTCGCGAAGCCCTGCCGCAGCCGTCCGCTTTCTCCGAGCCTGAACAGGAAATTCTGCTGCAGCTTCTCGTAGATGCGGGGAACGCCGACGAAAAAGGTCGGCGCGATCTCGCGGATGTTGAGCGCGACGGTATCGATCGATTCCGCAAAGCTGACCGTGCCGCCGAGCACGAGCTGCATCACTTCGGAATAGCAGCGTTCGGCGACGTGGCAGAGTGGTAGGTAACACACCGATTCGAACGGCTTGTCGTCAATGCCGACCGCCTCGGCATAGATATACGACGCGTAGATCAGGTTGCGATGCGTCAGCATCGCGCCCTTGGGCGGACCCGTGGTTCCTGACGTGTAGACGAGGATGCAGACATCGTCGGGCGAGGCCTGCCCAATCAGCCCGTCGAGATGGGCATTGGCGCCGGGGTGTTCGAGCGCGTAGCGCTTGCCGCGTTCGCAGAGCTTTTCGAAGGACGTCAGTTGCGACTGGCCGTAGTGTCGCAGGCCCTTCATGTCGATACAGACGATGGCCTCCAGCGCCGGCAGGCCGTCATTATTGGCGATGGCGTCGAGCACCTTGTCGGTTTGTTCCTGGTCACCGGTGATGATGACGCGCGCGCCGGAGTGGCGGACAATATATTGCAGCTCGACCCATGGATTGGTCGGGTAGATGCCCACGGCCACCGCGCCGATCATCTGGGTGCCGAGATCAGCGTAAAACCATTCCGGCGTGTCTTCGCCCGCGATCGCGACACGGTCGCCGGGTCTTATCCCGAGCGACAGCAGGCCGAGCGCAACGGCGCGCGCGGTCTCGTAGTAGTGGCTCCACGAATAGCGGTTCCAGATGCCAAAATCCTTCTCGCGGAGCGCGAGCTTGTCGCCATGCAGTTCGGCACGTTTTCGAAGTAGTTGCGGGATGGTGATCGCGGCGTTTTGCAGTGCGCTCCGCAAGGCCGTGGCATCGGGCGAAGACGCAGGCATCGCTGAATCCCGTTGCACGTTGGGATGCACGGTCCTCATCGTGTCGAGCGCCGACATCAGGTGCCTACCTGTGCTGCAGCTTCCGGGCGGTGGCCGCCGAGATAGGCTTCGGTCACGGCTGGATCGCGTCGCACCTCGGCGGGTGTGCCTTCGGCGATCTTGCGGCCGAAGTTCAACACGTGAACGCGGTCGGAGATGTCCATCACGATCCGCATCTCGTGCTCGATCATCAAAACGGTGATGCCGAGTTCATCGCGGATATCGAGAACGAAGCGGGCGATGTCCTCGGTCTCCTCCTGGTTCATGCCCGAGACCATTTCGTCGAGCAGCAGGAGTTTTGGTTCGCAGGCCAGCGCGCGCGCCAGCTCGACGCGCTTTTGCTGGCCGTAGGACAGCGTGCCGACGATGGCGTCACGGATGTGCTCGATCTCGAGGAATTCGATGATTTCCTCGACCTTTTGCCGGGCTTCGATCTCCTCGCGGCGAGTGCGGCCGAAGAACAGCACGGCATCGAGCACGTTGGAGCGCAGATGGGCGTGCCGGCCGGTCAGGATGTTCTCGACCACGGTGCCGTGCTTGAACAATGCGAGGTTCTGGAAGGTGCGGCCGATGCCCTTTGCTGCAAACCGCCATGGCGAGACCTCGGCCATGTCGGCGCTGTCGAACAGGATACGCCCGCTGCTCGGCCGCAACACGCCGGAGATCATGTTGAACAGTGTCGTCTTGCCCGCGCCATTGGGGCCGATCACGCTGCAGATCTCGCCCGGCGTCACGTTCAGGCTGACATCGGTGACCGCTTGCAGGCCGCCAAAACGCTTGCTGAGGTTTTCGACTGCGAGGAGGGAGGTCACGACAGCCACCTCTTGCGCCGCTTGTAATGCTTGACGTCGCGCAGGCTTTTGCGCCCCTGTCCGGAAACGCCGAGATAGAATTCCTGTACGTCCTCGTTGGACGAGAGTTTTACCGCCGTGCCGTCGAGCACGACGCGGCCGGTCTCCATGATATAGGCGTAGTCGGCGATATCGAGCGCGCGTTGCGCGTTCTGCTCGACCAGCAACACGGTCATCTTCATTTCATTGCGCAGTTTTGCGATCACCTCATAGATCCGGTCGATGATCAAAGGCGCCAATCCGAGCGAGGGTTCGTCGAGCGCGAGCAGCACCGGGTCCGTCATCAGCGCGCGGCCGATCGCCAGCATTTGTTGCTCGCCGCCGGACATATAGCCTGCGATCTGGTCGCGCCGTTCGAACAGGCGTGGAAACAGCGCAAACACTTTTTCGCGCCGGTCGCGGGCTTCCGCTTTGGTTCTGGTGTAGCCGCCCATCTGCAGGTTTTCATCGATGGTCAGCGCCGGAAACACGCGGCGGCCTTCCGGCACCTGCACGATGCCGCGCCGTACCAGTTCATCGGGCGCGAGACCTTGAACTTCCTCGTTGCGGAAGCGGATGGTGCCGTTCTCGATCACGCCTTCCTCTGTGTAGAGGATTCCCGACATCGCCTTCAGCAATGTGGACTTGCCGGCACCATTGGAGCCGAGCAACGCGACGATGCCGCCTTCGGGAACCGCAATGCTGACGTCGCGGATCGCCTCGATCGCGTTGTCGTAGACGATGCGGATGTTGCGGAATTCCAGAAGGCAAGAACGTTCCGGCGCCATCTGCGCGCCTTCTATCTCTGCCTGCGTTGCGATCGCCATCGTCCTCAAACCCTGCTGGCTTGGGGAACGCGTGCGCGTTCAACGAGGATCGCGTCGGTAACGATTTTAGCTGTTTCGGCACAGGCTTGGGTGCCGCCGTTGCCATATTGCTTGACGGCGTCGCCGACGCACCACAGGCCTTCGATACCGGTTTCGCGTGGCAAATCGTACCCGGCGCAGCTGCGTTGCGCCGGCCAGTCGTCCCGCATCACCCGGATCGAAAGGATCGCGGCCTGCGCAAAATTTGGGAACTGCTCGCGCAAATCGGTCAGCGCCAGTTCGACCTCGGCCTCCGAATCGAAATCGCCGAGCGCCGGGACCGGCACGGCGTAGGCGACATAGAGATGCCAGCCTGGCGGTGCGAGTTCGGGGCAGGTGGCGGTGAGGTTGGCCATGTTGCAGAGCCGGCGCGTCTTGCCGAAGGTGACAATACCGGGATGGGAGATCAGCGGTTCCCGGCTCGCAATATTGATGACGATGTTGGCTGCCGGCCGGAGCCTGCTGCGCACTTGTTCGACGTAGGTGAGCGGGAAGGCGGCCTCGCCGGTGAGTGCGACGGTGATTTTGGGGCCGGCGTTGCTGATGACGAGATCGGTCTCGATCCGCACCTTTTGACCGTCGCGAACAACCGTGACGCCTTCGACGCGACCGTTGGTCGTGTGAATTTGCGCCGCCGGGGTCGACAGCCAGATATCGCCATTGCGTTTGATCGCGGTTCCGAGCGCATTCCAGACCCCGATAGTGCCTTGCGGGCAAAAACCAAAGCGTTTGAACGCGCCCTTGCTGGTGAAATAGGTCAAGAAGGCGCGCGCCGGCAGTTCGTTGGCGTTGCAGGCAAAAATCGCCGCGCAGAGGTTGCGGAAGATCGCATGCACCGAGGTGTTGCTCGTATAGGTCTTGAGCCAGTCCTCGGTCGATTGCCGTCCGTCCGGCAAGTTGCCGGAGCGGGCATCGGCGAATTTCTCCAGGATGCGCGAGGCCTGTTTGGTCAGTTGCCCGAGCAGCAGTGACCAGCCGCCGCGCCCGACATCGATCAGCTTGCCGTCGATGAAGAAGGAACTGGCGGGCTCGGGGGTACGGATATCGAGCGGCGCGCCGACGGTATTGAAGGTCTCCTCGAATACGCCGCCGAGTTCGATGGCGATGGCGCCGATATTGACCGTAAAGCCGTCGATCTGTTCGGTCGAGGCCCGCCCGCCGATCCGCTCCTTGTCGTCGACGACGATCGTATGAAGCCCGGCATGGGAAAGGCGAGCCGCGGCACAAAGCCCGCCGGCACCGGCCCCGATCACCACAGCATCCGCCCTAATAACCGTCATTCCACCTCCCAAAGCGCGCTGCACGGTTGATCCGGGCTGTCCTTGATTTAGATCATTGTATTATAATCCGACTGGCCGTTCAAATAATTTTTTGCGATAAGGACGATAAGGTCGATCGGCCGCAGGTCCGGGCAGGATCGGCCAATAAGGGAAGCGTCGATACCTGAAAAAGGGCTGCTGAATCAGCTAAGCATACCCCTGGGAATACGAGCTAAAGCTGAATGGAAGCGGGTAATATCCGATGGCGCGAACACGCTCTGAAAATTACGACGGCATCCACCTCGGCATATTGACCAATGCCGCCCGGTTGTTTTCGGCCCAGGGCTATATGCGCGCTTCGATCGCCGACCTTGCGGACGCCTGCAAGCTGTCGCGCGGCGCGCTCTATCATTATTTCGACTCCAAGGAAGCAATCTTGTTTGCGATCCTGGACGCCCATATCCGTGAAATGATCGAGCACGTCGAAACCGCCGTGGCGGGCGGCGGCCCGACGCTGACGCAATTTCAAAACGTCATTCGCGCGATCGTCGAGGTCAACGCCAAATCGCCGCATGAGCAGCGGGTGCTGATTCACGACCTGTCGTTCCTGAACGAGGACGAACAGC
>C688J18823_10000059_pt1 | contig 56701 bp, 51 predicted proteins | sample HopSoiMetagenom1_FD_18823 | JGI IMG/M metagenome (IMG submission 18823)
GCCGCTAACGTACAGGAAAACAGCCGCTTACTGCTGTTGACCGTTATGGAGCAGGGCGATGATCTCGCTTTCGAAAACGGCGGGCTTGGTGGCTCCGATGTGCTTGCGGTCGATGCGGCCATCCCGCCCGATCATGAATGCGATCGGCAATCCGAGGACGCCACCATAGAGTTCACCAATGCTCGCATTTCCCATCACGACGGGATAGTTGATCTGGAACTTCTCTGCAAAAGGGCGCACCGGATCGACCGTGTCATCCATCGAGACGCCAACGATCTGCAAGCCTTGGCTTCCGTACTTCTGCTGAAGTTTGACAAAGTGAGGAATTTCTTCGCGGCACGGCTCGCACCACGTCGCCCAGAAGTCCAGCAGGACAACCTTGCCGCGCAGAGATGACAGCCGGAGTTCGCTGCCATCAAGCTGAGTGAGGGTGAAATCGGGAGCCACGGCCTTCTGCCTGACGCCAGGTCCGCGACTCCGGCCGAAATGCAACAGGCTTGCGATGACAAGGGCTGTGACGGCAATAGCGAGCGTCCAGAGTTTCTTGCGGTGCAGACTACTCTCCCTTCGCAGTTGGGTATCCTTTGCTGACCCAGTCCGCGCCGAAGTTGTTGGGAATATAGAGAACCTTCACATTCGTGAATCCCATCGCGTTTAATGCATCAAATGCTGGTTTCACATTGGGGCAGTGGCCCCAGGGGCAGCAGCCGCAATAGAGAATGATGGACTTTGGTTTTGGCAACGACGCGACGCGTTGACGAAGTTGCTGCAAACCGGTTTCGGTCGAAGCCGGTCCTATGTACTCCGAGCCGGGAATATGCGCCTGTGCGTAGAGCACGTGCGAGCCAACCTGGATCATGAGCGGGTTCTCTTTTCCGGATTGAAGAAGTTTGACCAGATCTTCCGGATTCACGAGCTTTGTGCTTGGGATAGAACTCGCCTGACCGATCGCGTGAGTGAAAGAAGCGAAGATAAATGTCAGTAGTAGGACCAGGGTCTTTGAGGAACACAGTTTCATAGGAGTCATCTTCACCCGAACTGATATTGAACAACGTGGAAGAATACACGGTTCCGAGCACCGCGCGTCACTGGGCGGGACGAGCTAGCTCCCGCAATCGCTCAGCCGCTGTTTCGGGAGTGATGTCTCGCTGCGGCATCCCGAGCATCTCGAAACCCACCATGAATTTTCTGATCGTTGCAGAGCGTAGCAATGGCGGATAGAAGTGCGCATGGAAGTGCGACTCCGGATGCTCCGCTCCGTCGGTCGGCGCTTGATGAAAGCCCATGGAATACGGGAACGGAACTCCGAACACTTTGTCGTAAGTGGACGTCACGTGATGGAGGATGCGGCTGAGTGATCGTGAAGTGTCCTCATCGAAATCGTTCATGCTGGCTACGTGGCGGCGGCTGCAAACGAGAATTTCAAATGGCCACACTGCCCAGAACGGAACGAGCGCCAGAAAGCCGTCGTTCTCACAAACGATCCGAGTCTCTTGCCGCTGTTCCAGGGCGACATAATCACAGAGCAGGCAGCTCTTGTGAGATTTCCGGTACGTCTTCTGCGCGAGCATTTCTTTGGCCGGAGCGTCAGGAATCGACAGGGTAGACCAAATCTGACAATGCGGATGCGGGTTGCTGGCACCCATCATTGCTCCGCGATTCTCGAAGATCTGGACATGGTTGATGCCCGGCGTGTCCCCGAGTTCGCGAAACTGCTCGATCCACGCGCGGACCACTGGTTCGATCTGCTCAGGCGTCATGGTTGCGAGCGTGAGATCGTGGCGCGGAGAGAAGCAGATGACCCGACAGATACCGGGTTCCCCTTCGGCGACGAGCAACCCTTTGTTATCCAAATCCAGCCGCTCTCGAGCGGTTTGTGGTTTCAACGCCGCAAAGTCGTTATCGAAGACGAAGGTCGAGGAGTATTGCGGGTTGCGAATGCCACCGACCCGAGCATTCCCTGGACAAAGGTAACAACTGGGATCGTATGCGGGCTCCGGGTCAGTGTGCAGCTTCGCGACTTCTCCCTGCCACGGGCGAGTCGCGCGGTGCGGCGAAACCAGCACCCATTCGTTGGTCAACGCATTCAGTCGACGGTGGGGGTCTTCGGTTAGTTTCAATTTCGGCCTCGCAGCATTTTACGATGGGACACCTTTTCTCCTTTTCCAGAGTCCCAGAAACGTCCATCGGAACGCACAGTACATTGTGATCGGAGACACAGCGAAGGAATACACGATATCTAGAATTTTTGTCAGCCGTTGAGGGCTTTATGAACTCGGAAAAAGTTCGCGTATTGATCTTTTCTCTATTCTTTGTGGCGCTACTCCTATTTGCAATCCTGTATCAGCCCATCAATGCGGTGAGCGGCACGCCTGATCAGCGTACGGCTGTGATGCCGGCCGGCAGACCCTTACTGATGAAGGCGCCGCTCGGTTTGCCTCCTGTTCCAATTCCCGCGGACAATCCGCCGACCCTGGCGACGGTTGCCCTCGGCCGACTGCTCTACTACGATCCGGTACTTTCGGGGGACAACTCCGTCTCTTGCGCCTCGTGTCACGGTCTGCAAATGGGATTTGCGGACAGCCGCCCGCTTTCCATTGGAGTAGGCGGCAAAACGGGAACGCGCCACTCCCCAACTGTAATCAACTCAGCCTACAGCTCTCTGCAGTTCTGGGACGGCCGGGCTCCGAGCCTGGAAGAGCAGGCCAAAGGCCCAATTGAAAACCCCGTCGAAATGGCAACTACCCACGCCGAAGTTGTGCAGCGTCTGCAGGCCGATCCGAAGTATGTTGCATTGTTCAAGCAGGCTTGGGGAACGGACCAGGTCACCATCGACCTGGTGGTCAAGTCCATAGCTTCGTTCGAGCGCACAGTACTGAGCGGGAATTCTCCGTTTGACCGCTTTATTATGGACATGACAAGAAAGCGCTGTCCGCCTCGGCTCAGCGGGGATTGAAACTGTTCGTGGATCCGAAGAAGGGCAATTGCGAGGTCTGCCACACCATCGGCAAGGATTATGCGCTCCTTACCGATAACAAGTTCCACAATCTCGGTATCGGCAGATGTGCGCGGTCGCATGGTTGACCTGGGGCGCTTCACGCAAACGAAGAATGATGCGGATTGGGGCGCATTCAAAACTCCGACCCTCCGGAACATCGCTCAGAGAGCTCCTTATATGCACGATGGCACATTCCCCACCTTGAAGGACACGTTGGGCCACTACATTGGAGGCGGCAATCTCAATCCGCATCTCGACAAGGAAATGCGCGCGCTGGATTTCCTGACCTTCGACGAGCGTGACGACATACTCGCATTTCTGGAATCGCTGACAGCCCCGCTGCCGGAGAACGTTGGTCCGCTCGCCAAATAGGCGCTAGTATAGCTTTATGCTAAGGAGTACCAGGGCAGGCGGGAGCGTAGACCCTCGGCTTTTTGAACTTAGCCGCGAGTCGAGTTGATCATCATGACGGCAAAGAGCAATGGCAGGTAAATGACAGTCGCTTGCAGCAGATGACGCGCCCGCATCTTCGATTGCGCGCTGACGAGTGGGGAATCTAGGAATGCGAGCCGGATCCCAAAGTACAGCAGAGCAAATCCGAGCGCGACCGCACCGACCATATAGACGCGACCTGCCATTCCCAGGAAAGTGGGAAGCACGCTGAGTGGAATCAGAATAATTGAATAGGCGAGGATCCGGCGCGCAGTGGACCGTCCATCTTCCTCAACCACCGGAAGCATCTTGATGCCACCTCGGACATAGTCTTCACGATAGAGCCATGCAATCGAGAAGAAGTGCGGAAATTGCCAAACGAAGAGAATGGCAAACAGAACCAGCGTTCCCCATTCCAGGCGGCCGCGAACTGCGGTCCAGCCAAGCACTCCGGGCATTGCGCCTGGAAACGCTCCAACAAACGTGCAGATCGGGGAAACCCGTTTCAGCGGCGTGTAGGCTACCAGATAAACAACGGATGTGAGAAAAGTGAGGAAACCGGTGAGGGGATTTGTGAAGATTGCCAGGTAAATCGAACCTCCAGCGGAGGCCAGCATGCCTACGATCATCGCGTGCGTAAGGCTCATTCGGCCCGCAGGAATGGGACGCATGGCTGTGCGCCGCATATCCGCGTCCACCTCATGCTCCATCACTTCGTTGAGCGCGGCCGTGCCGCTGGACACCAGCCCGATTCCGAGGAGCGCGTGCAATAGCCCCAAGCTAATCCAGGATTCTCCTGCCTTATGTGCGCCGAAGAAGTAGCCGCACCATGCAGTCATCACAATGAGACTGGTAACCCGCACCTTGGTGAGTTCGGCGTAATCGTGGAAAAGAGAAGTCGCCCGCGAGCGGAAACCGGAGAGAGGCAATGTCGTCGAGCTCATGAGTTAGGCCGTGTTCTTAGTGTGTCGCGAAGTTGTTCTGGTTGCTGCAGAACGTGCACGCTCGGACCCCACTCCGCAACGTGCTCAAGGAAAGCATAGATATTCCCATACTTTTCGAAAGTCAAGCGAAAACGCGATCAGACCTTCTAGGTTAACACGCGGCGGCTTACTGTTCGGCGCCCGCACCCGATGCATTTGAAGAACTTGCGGCTGAATCAAACGTTTCGGGCGGATCGAAGAAGCACTTGTGCCACAGTGCGGCGTCCGACAACTTGCCAGCTTTCCATTGCTGTAGCACTGCGGTCGTCGCCGCTATCATCCCGCCATCCGGAGAATCGAAGATTACGACAATCCCCTCCAAAGCCCCGGACTTGCTGACCATCTCCGGCAGGTCCTTTTCGAGCAGGAATTTTGTGTATTCCATGCGTTCCGAAGGCCCGGTGTCTTTCGCATGCTCATTCGTGTTCTGGACGGTCAGAATCTTCACGTTCTTGCCGCGCAAAGGTGCCCAGTCGCCCGGGAACTGTCCAACTTCATCGCGGGTCACCCGAAACAGGTCCGCAGCCGCTGCAGGAGCAGGCGCATTCGTTGCGGTGTCCGGGATCCCCTCCGGCATCTCAACACTGTTTCGCCAGATCCATCCCCGAGACAGTCCGGAAATTCGAACGTGAACCCAATCCGCGTTGAAGTCGAGCAACTCAAACTCGTCGTGTTGGCTCGCGAGAAATTCCGGCTTGGATTTCAGGCTTGGAGATGAGACTACCGGAGTTGCCGACTTCTTGACTGCCACCAGGTTTTTCGGATGAGCTGTGTTTTTCAGGATCTCTTCCATGCTGTCCGCCTCCGCCTGCAAAGGATTCGGCTGCTTGAGAGCCGGGGAGACCGTTGCATTCTCACTGCTGTGGAGCGGCGTCTCTGAAGCTAAAGTTCGCAGCGAAGGTGAAGGCGATTTCTTCACATCCGGAAAGCGATGGGTTGGGGTCGGTTCTGGCGGAGGCGATTCTCTTGCTGGAGCGCTGGCATGTATCTCGAGGGCCGGCGACGGCGATGACAGTTGCGTCGCTAACTGATCGAGGATGTCGGACTCGATTCGCCCGTTCGAAACGAGCAGTTGATAGCCGGCGTGCGACGGCACGGGGCCTGCGTACCAGGCAGTAATTTTCGTGCTAATCCGCACCAGCGATCCGCCGGAAGGAATGGAACTCACTTCGGCGCTGGCCTGGTAGAACGCGCGCTGATAGTGTTCGAGAGGATGCGTGCCAGGTTTGGCGAATCCGTCCAAAACCGGCAGGCGTCCGGACATCGTGGCCTGCATAGACTTGAGCGCTTTTTCGATCTCCCCTTTCGATTGTGGGAAGGGACGCTCGTTCAAGTCGGTTTGCGCATGCAAGACGCCGCAGGAAAGGCAGACGAAAAGCCAGCACCACGTCCTAGCGCCGCGCGAGCGATAGCTCTTGGAGCCCTCTGTCATGGCAAGAGCTCCAGATTATCGCGTAGTACCCATCCATGTTGTCCCTCGTGAGTCTCTACTCCCAGCCAATACGGCGTTGATATTTCAACCAGGACCTGGGTCCCAGCCGCAAGCGATTGCAACGTTGCCGCTGTATGGAAAGGCGCACTTTTGAGCGGAGCGCCCGGCGCCTTCACCAGACGCGCAACTTGCCGGCGCAGGTCTTGGACTCTCTGTTCCAGCGTCTGTGGCGGAGTGCTCGGCGGAGGCGGTTCCAGCGCAGGCGCAGCCGTAGAGACCGGAACCGAAGTTGATAGCTTCGGACCTGCCGGCGGGGAAGAGGTCGATGGCGCCTCGTCTAGGAGAATGGCATGGCTTCTCGCTGCGAGCTCCTGTTTTTCCTTTTCCGCTTCGGCGGTGCTCTTCTTCATCGACTCAATTGCTTCCAGTCGATCATGGATGCTCTTGTATTCCGCGCCTTCTACAGAGCCGTTGGACGCGTGGGACATCCGACGGTAGTCTTCCACAAATCGCGCATCGATACGGATCACCGTGTGTTTGTCATCTTGGGCCTGGACGACGTATCGCACAGCCAAGGTGCCTACGTCATTCGTGTCCTTGAAGTTTTGTGGATCGAGCGCTTTGAGCTTGATTTTGTAGAAGACCTTTCCGCTTTCCGTGGACTCCGGAAATGCTCGGGTGGACGGCGCGAAGGTTGCGCCACTGACATATTCGTCCTTGTTGTACTCTCTGGTTCCCCGGATGATCCCGTTTTGCGCTACGTCCTCTACGACCTGAAGCACTTGGGTTTCCTCATACGGAACATTCACAATCAGTCCAGCGCCGTACTGAGTTGCATCCTTCTCGCGACCCCATAGCTGGACGGTCAAACTTGCAAGGGTGGCGAACGCGGCGAGAAGATGGACCCACCTGCTGCCACCCACACGAGTCAGCACCCGCCGTGGCCGCGCAAATCGGATCATTTCAAGGCCGAGATTCCCCACTGAACTCCCCTTATTTTGCCAATTGAGTCTCAGCTTAAAACCTGAAGCGTGTCAACACGGTCGTTTCAACAGCACCTAACTGGAATTTACATTGTAAAAAGATTGTAAAAAAATTGTTTGCAACTTGTCATTTGGCCGTAGTAGCATTCCCGCCCGGTAGGGTGGTGGGCCCGCAAAGTGAAATCGATTTAGCGGCCTCCACCAGCACTCGCATGCGGAAAGGGGTTTCCACATGCGAAAGCAGTACGTAGTCCTCGCCTTTGCATTTTGTGGGAATGCAAGCTTTTACGAAAACAAGATTGCCTAGGGGTTTGGCATGCACATGGGGATGCAGCTTCTGCAGCGTGCAACATTGCGGTGGGGTAGAACATGCCTCACAGGAGCTCTGGTTCTGATTTTCCTGATCCTGAGCGGCAGTACGAACGCGAATGCCCTTCCGGCGTTCGCCCGAAAATACGGCCTCCGCTGTTCCGCGTGCCACGAATCCTGGCCAATGCTCAATTACTTCGGCCAGAAGTTTAAAGACAATGGCTACCAACTCATGAACGATCGGGACTCTCCGATCTGGCAAAACCCTTCGTATTGGCCGATCACCCTGCGAATCACGCCCTATTGGAGCCGTGAAAGCGTCAACAAGATCCCCGTCGATGCACCCGGCGGCGGCACGGTAGAAACCCATGTTGCCACGACGAGCTTCAACCTCAGTGGCTTGGATATCCTAACGGGCGGCACCCTGGAGAAGAACATCTCGTTCCTCTTAGTCCCCTCCGCTGATGAAGAAGGTGCGTTCCACTTTGAGTCCGCCAACGTTCGCTTCGACAACCTTTTCCACAGTCCATGGCTCAACGTAAAGGTTGGGAAATTCGAACTCGATAGCTTTATCTCGGAAAAGCGCACTCTGACGCTTTCGGAAAGTGGCGGCGAGTACCAACTGTTTCATTTCATACCGGTAGGCAGCGGGAACATATTCGGCCAGATTGGCGATAACCAACTTGGCGTTGAATGGATGGGCCACTCCTACAACGATCGAACTCGAATCTCGGCAGCAGTCATCAGTTCGACCGACGGCAACGTCGATGTGCCATATGGACAGAACTCGTACAGCACTTTCATCGCAGGCAGTCAGGCGTTTGGGACGAAAGTAGGCGTCCAGCGTCTGGGTGGATACCTGATGTATGGCGTCGCTCCGACTACGTATCTTACGAGCTCAGGAATTCCTCTCCCCGGTTCCGGTACGGGCAACAAGAGCTTCAGCCGATATGGCTTTGAGGGTCTCTTCTACCTCGGGAAGCTGGACTTCCAGGTATTCACGCAACACGGTTCGGACAATGCCTGGTTCGGTGCCTGCTTCGGTGACATCATTACGGGCACCTGCGATCCGGCCGATAACAACAACGGCACCGTTGTCTTGCCGGCTGGGGCGCGGAATCCCACGTGGAATGGAGCCTTCGTAGAAACCCACTACGTCTGGAGTCCTCAATTCACGATTTTCCAGCGCTCGGAGTGGGTGCGCATGTCGCAGCAGGCGATTCCGGGAACTCCGTCCAATCTGGGTGATATCGATAACTACGTCTTCGGTTATCGATATAACCCGTTCATGACGAGCCGAGCTGGTTTTGCCTTCCACAACGAGTATTCGTGGCTGCGCCAGCGCGGCACTTCACCGGTGACCAGCACCGACTTGACCAGCAATAGCCTGATGCTTGGATTCGATTTCGATTTCTAAATAGAACGAAACCGGCGGCAAAGCGTTCGTCGCCGCCAAATCTCCTGAGGATGCTGACATGAACAATCTGAAGCAAGCACACTTTTTCAGCGGGATCATGAGTTTCGTTCTCGCTGCGGGCCTTACCGCGGTTGTGGCCCAAGATGCACCGGATGTAGGGCCGCACCCGCCAACTCCTGCGAAGGCAATGGAAAGCCACGTGGCTCACATCGTTGGGCATTCGAAGAGCGCCACGACCGACTACCGCCGCTATTGTGCGGGATGTCATGGAGATCTCGGCGATGGCAATGGTGAAAACGCCATCTGGCTTGATCCCAAGCCTCGTGATTTCACAGCCGCGATCTTCAAGTGCCGCTCAACGATGACTGGCACTCTTCCCACTGACGAGGACCTGTTCAACACCATCGGTCGCGGTCTCACAAATTCGAACATGCCAGTCTGGAATACGTTCACCGATCATCAACGGGCCGACCTCGTCGCCTACATCAAGACATTCTCAACGCGATGGGAGAAAGAGAAAGCCGGCGAGCCGATCAACATTCCCGCCGAGACTCCGGTTACGATTGACAGCATTGCGCACGGTAAGTATCTCTTCACGAAGCTGGAATGCTGGAAGTGCCACGGACCGCAAGGCAAGGGAGACGGCCCCTCTGCTGCGACACTGACCGACAGCAAGGATCAACCCATACGTCCTTATGACTTTGCTGCCGGGGGTGACGACTCGCGCTTCAAATGCGGCTCGACGAATCAGGATATCTACAGAATCTTCATGACGGGGTTAGATGGTACTCCGATGCCCTCGTTCGCCGATACGATCCAGCCTGCCGATGCGTGGGATCTCGTGCATTTTCTCCGCACTTTGCAGGTAAATCGTCACAGCAGAGAGAACGAAGTATTGAAAGCGGCGGGCTGGAACATTCCTGCCTACGTCGAAAAGCCCTCAGCGGCCCCGGCCGGGCAGTCCGGCAATGGCGCAGCGGGTGGCAACTAGAACCGACATTCCATTTCTGGTTGGAACCAGGAGGTTGAGAAATGCGTGCCAGCAAGTTTAGCGTTGCGATTCTTATTGCAACCTTGTGTCCTGCTCTGATGTATGGCGGAACGATCAGCGGCAAGGTGACGTACACCGGAACGCCCGTGAAGCAAAAGCCCATTGACATGTCGAAGGAGCCGAGCTGCGCGAAGCAGCACAATCCTCCGATCACGACCGAGACCGTGGTCACGGGACCCAACAACACGCTCGAAAACGTGGTCGTTTACATCTCCGCCGGCGCTGACGACGCGAATGCACCTGCGCAGGCTGTGACCTTCACCCAAAAGGGCTGCCAATATACGCCGCACGTGATTGCTATGCACACCGGCCAGGAGTTAAAGGTCCTCAACGATGACCAGACCTCGCACAACATTCATCCTCTCGCCAAGGTGAATCGTGAGTGGAATAAATCGCAGCCACCGGGCGCTCCTCCGATTCAGGATAAGTTTGATCAGCCGGAATTCATTTCCGTTAAGTGCAACATCCATCCCTGGATGCATGGCTGGTTCGCCGTGCTGAAGACAAATCACTACGCCATCACGGCCGACAATGGCAGCTTCTCATTGCCCAACCTGCCTCCCGGCAAGTACACGGTCACGGCGTGGCATGAAGACTACGGAACGCAGAAGCAGGAGATAACCGTCACTGGTAACGAGACGAAGTCCGTCGACTTCAGTTTCAAAGCGAAGGCGTACTAACTCTCATCCGCGGCAGCCGGCACGCCAGCGCCGGCTGCGCGGTCGTAGTCTTCAGCTCGGTCCACTTCGGGCCAAGGCGAGGAAACATGACGGGCAAGCTACTAGCAGTGATCGTAATCCTGATTGCGTTGGCTTCCGCTGTTCCTATCATCACTCACACATTCCTGGGCGCAACGATTGCTCCTCCTGCGGACATCTCGACCCATGGAGCCGAAATCGACAAGCAACTCGACGAAACGATGATCGAGGCTGGATTGTCATTCCTGGCAGCGCAGATCGTCCTTGGCATATTCGTCTGGGGCTACGCGGGCCGGAAGAATGGTCCGCTCAAGACGTTCCCGGGAGGCGCCAAGTACCTGATCCTCGCCGCTGTGCTTCTGGTGGGTGCGGAAGCCTTGGCTCTGGGCGCCATTGGAAGCAAAGCGTGGGCCAAAGTTTATTTTCAGGCAGCTTCACCCGATGCTCTGCCGATTCAAGTGCAAGCGGGGCAGTTTGCGTTCTATTTCCGTTATGCGGGGCCTGATGGAAAGTTTGGGGGCCTCCACCCCGACAAGATCGACGAAGGAAACAGCAACTTCTTCGGTCTTGATCCGGAAAACGACATCCCAGCGCGCGATGACATCCAGTCTGGCGAATTCGTGATTCCGGTGAACAAGGAAATCCACCTCATGATGCACGCGAAGGACGTGGGCCATTCCTTCTACGTCCGCGAGTTGCGCATCCAGCAGGACTTCGTGCCGGGCCTGGATCTATCGCTGCACTTCACGGCCACCAAGATCGGCAAGTACGAGATCGTTTGCACGCAGCTCTGCGGTCTCGGGCACTACAACATGAGGGGCTATTTGAACGTCATGTCGCAGGAAGACTTCGATCAGTGGTTGAAGTCGCAATCGAACATTTAGCCGTTAGCAGCTAGTGCCAGCTCATCGAGAGGGGAAGGGCAATGTCTGAGGCATCGGTACATTTAGTTCATCATGGTCCCCCGACCAGCTTTATCCGCAAGCATGTCTTCAGCCTTGACCATAAGGTGATCGGAAAGCAGTACTACGCGCTCGCCCTGGTCGCAGTGGTCACGGGCATGGTGCTTTCCTGGATCATGCGAATCCACCTCGTCTGGCCCAACGCTCCGATTCCTGGGCTGGGCTGGCTGTCGAAGGCGGGAGCTCCGGGAGGCATCGTCACGCCCGAGTACTACCTGTCACTGATGACCATGCATGGCACGCTGATGGTGTTCTTCGTGTTAACGAACGCGCCATTCGCCGCGTTCGGCAACTACTTCCTGCCGATCCAGATCGGCGCGGAGGACATGGCTTTCCCTCGCTTCAACATGATGTCGTTCTGGACAACGTTTGTCGCGTTCTGCATTCTGGTCTCGTCCTTCTTCGTGGGCGATGGGCCGCCGCTCTCTGGCTGGACTGCTTATGCGCCCCTAAGTGCCGTAGGTGGCGATCCCGGTCCGGGACAGGCTGTGGGCCAGACGCTTTGGGCATTGTCCATCTTCGTTTTCTGTATCGCATCGCTCCTTGGTGCTTTGAACTTCATTGCGACGACCCTGGACCTCCGTACCAAGGGGATGACCCTGGCTCGCATGCCGATTGTCAGCTGGGCGTGGTTTATCACTTCGTGTATCGCGCTGCTGGCGTTCGCAGTNCTCATGCCCGCTTGCTTGCTGCTCATCCTCGACCGCGTCGCCGGAACGAGCTTTTTCGTACCTTCGGGGCTGAACATCAGTGACCACCTGCAGCCTCATCAGGGCGGATCGCCGTTGTTGTGGCAGCACCTGTTCTGGTTCTTCGGGCATCCCGAGGTGTATATCGCAATTCTTCCGGCGATTGGCATCGTGAGCCACATCCTGATCTGCAACATGCGCAAGCCGATGTTGAGCCACAAGACCATCATCTATTGCATGATGGGGATCGGATTCCTGAGCTATATGGTGTGGGGACATCATATGTTCCTGAGCGGAATGAATCCGTTCTCCGCTCTGGTGTTTTCGTTCCCCACCTTGATCATCACAATTCCTGCGACGATCATGACGTTGATCTGGCTGGGGAGTTTGTATGGCTCGAATCTGCGCATCAATAGCGCATCGCTGTTCTGCATCGGATTCATCTCGATGTTCGTGAGCGGCGGTGTGAGCGGCTTTTTCCTGGCGCAGCCCTCGATCGACATCTACCTGCATGCGACCTATTTCGTCGTGGGTCATTTCCACATGGTGATGGGTGTTGCCGCCATCATGGGAGTATTCGCCGGAACCTACTTTTGGTTCCCCAAGATGACCGGACGCATGATGAGCGATACGTTAGGGAAGTGGCACTTCTTCCTGACGTTGATCGGCACTTATGCCATCTTCATGCCCTTCCACTATCTGGGATTGGCGGGTAATGTCCGCCGCTACTCGGCGTTCACCGATGACTTCCTCGTGCCGCTCATTCCGGTACACAAATTCATCACCTACGCGGCTCTGCTCACGGGAGCGGCGCAGCTGATTTTCGTCTTCAACCTCATCTACAGCCGCTTCAAAGGTGCGCCTGCTCCTGACAATCCTTGGGAGTGCACGTCGCTCGAGTGGTCCACGCCTTCGTCTCCGCCGCCGTTTGATAACTTCGGCGGACAGCATCTGGTCGTGTACCACGATGCTTACCAGTACGGTGTGAAGAGTTCGACGGGCGACTATCTGATGCAGACCTCGCCTGAGCGTGCCGGAGAGACTCCGTAACCGAGAATCAGCCGGCTTATGGAAGACCCCATCAACGGGAAGGGAACAAGTAGACATGGCAACAACGCTGCAACCACCGCAAATCCAAGTCGAGCCAAAACCACGACCAACTCCGGGGAACGGTTCGGGAGGAGGTTCCCGCGGATCGACGACCGATCGCGAGTTGCGGTCGCTGAAAGACTTCTCGGGCGAGCCCACTCGCACAGGAATCTGGGTCGGTCTGTCAGCGATCGCGATGACTTTCGCAGCCCTGACCAGCGCACTCTACGTCCGCGAAGGCGCAGCGACCGACTGGCACCACATCGTCCTTCCGCCAATCATCCTATGCAACACGCTGGCGCTGATTGCCAGCAGCCTCACACTCGAAGTGGCGCGGCGGCGGGTCGCTTCCTTTATGCGGGGCGAAGAGAGTCGCCGCTCCGTGCCTATGCTGTGGCTGCAATTGACGCTGCTGCTCGGTTCCGTGTTTGTCGTAGGCCAATACCTCGCGTGGTTGAATCTGCGTGCGCAGGGACTTTACCTACCCACCAATCCCAATAGTTCCTTCTTTTACGTATTCACGGGCGTACACGTGATTCATGTGCTGGGCGGCCTGGGAGGACTGAGCCGGGTAACGCTGAAATTCCGCAGTACCGCGCATCCGCTTCGCAGGAGCACCATCGATGCCACATCATATTACTGGCATTTCATGGGGATGCTGTGGATCTATCTACTCGGGCTTTTGTGGATCAAGTTGTAAGCGATTGCAGGAGGCAATGTGAGCGAAGCCGATCTGAGTATGGGACATGGCGCTGGAGTGATGGAGACCCGGCCATTTTCCATTCCGTCGAAGAAACTTGTGATGTGGCTGTTCATCATCTCCGACGCTTGCACGTTCGGAGCGATGCTGTTCGCCTACGGTTACGTGAAGAATGCGGCTGCAGATTGGCCACATCCGTTCGAATCCGCCAGCATCATGAATGCGCTGTTTATGACATTCGTTCTGGTCACGAGCAGTCTGACCATTCTCATGGGCGTTCGACAGGCGAAAGCGGGGAATAAGTCCAAAGCCATTCAGTGGACCTTCATCACGATTGTTCTGGGTCTGGCCTTCGCTGCTCTGCACTTGAAGGAATGGATGGGCCTCATTCACGGCGGCGTTCGCCTGTTCCAAAATCCCTGGGGCTCACCGATATTCGGGGCCTCGTTCTTTGCGATAACGGGGTTGCACCTGGCCCACGTCGTCAGCGGAGCAGTCGCGCTCCTGGTGGTTATCTTGGGTTACAAGTGGGGCCGCTACAACTCGGATGATCTCGAGATTTGGGGCCTCTACTGGCACTTCGTTGACCTCGTCTGGATGTTCGTCGTGCCGATGGTGTACCTGATGAACGCGAAAGCGTAACAGGAGACTTCAATGGTTTCGAATCAGGGAAACTTCAAATCCGATCTGGTCGTCTATGTAGCGATACTGGCTCTGGCCTGCGTTCAGGTGTTCTTCTTGAAAGGACATCTTTTTGCACTGCTGTCGGTAGCTATAGTCCAGGCCATTCTCGCAGTCATGTTCTTCATGCACCTCGGTTCCGAGAAGCCGACGCTCCGACTCGCGCTGATTCCCGGCACTCTGTTCGTGCTGGTAATGCTCAACATGATCTGGGCTGACAGCTATCGGCTCATGAGCATGAAACCGTTCGCGAAATAGAGGTCAAGACGATGAGCATCTCAGGTTTGGCACGGAGCACGAAGGCGGCACTCGTCGCGGCTGTCGTTTTAGCCAGCAATGCCGCTGCTGACGCTCAGAGCTGCGCCCTCTGTTATACCCAGGCCGCCGGAGCTGGACACAGGCTTATCCAAGGCCTGCGCACGGGCATTCTGGTCCTGATAGTTCCTCCGGTATGCATGTCGGTCGGAATTACAGTTCTGGCTTACAAGAAGCGGAACCGCACAAACGAGAAACCTGAGTCCCGGAAATCAGCATACGACTGGTAAGTGCAATCATCCCGACGCGCTGCATATTCCACCACCCGAGGAACTTCCCCGTCCACTGCCCGATGTCCCGGCACGATTCAAATCCCGTCCTCCTGTCCCGCGTGGCATAATTCTCGCAACTTCCGCCTAAGGTGCCAGCAATGCGTAAATGGATCCTCGTTGTCCTCGGTTTGCTCATGATCTCGGTCTTGCCCCCATGTGGCGCTGCAACCGCAAGCCCCAAATCCCTGCAGATCTACTTCATCGATGTGGAAGGCGGACAGGCCACGCTCGTACTCAGCCCGTCCGGACAGTCTCTGCTGGTCGATGCAGGCTGGCCAGGATATGAGGGACGCGACGCCGATCGCATCATGGCCGTAGCGCACCAGCTGGGGCTCAAGCAGATCGACTATGTGCTGATCACCCACTACCACCGCGATCACGTGGGCGGAGTGCCGCAGCTTCTGGACGGCATCAAAATTGGCACGTTCGTCGATCATGGTCCTAACCTTGAGGACTCGGAAGTGACGCGAACCGACTACGCCGCCTACGAAAAGGCAATCGCCGGCCATGGGCACGTCGTTGTTAAACCGGGATGGGGACTTCCAATCAAGGGAATCGACGTGCATGTTGTCGCGGCGGCCGGAGAACACATCGCGAGCCCTCTTCCCGGCGCTGGAGAGGCGAACCCCTATTGCAAAACTGAGCCTGCTCCGGCAGCGGACAGCACCGAGAACGCCCGTTCCGTGGGTGTTCTGATCAATTACGGCAAATTCCGCTTCCTCGATCTCGGCGACTTGACGAAGAAGAAAGAACTCGAACTCGTATGTCCCAACAACATGCTCGGCCCGGTCGATCTATTCCTCGTGTCGCATCACGGCATGGACCTCTCGAACACCAAGTCGATGGTGTGGGCTCTTCATCCGCGGGTGGCCATATTCGACAACGGGGCGCGCAAAGGGGCAAGCGCTGCGGCATGGCAGATCGTGCATGACTCGCCGGGACTCGAGGGACTCTGGCAATTGCACTACGCGGCTCAATCAGATCGCGACCACAACATCGATCCCGATCACATTGCCAACGTAAAGGAAAACTGCGAAGGGAAGTATTTGAAGGTCTCCGCGGAAAGCGACGGCACATTCACCGTGACGAACCAGCGTACGGGGTCCGAGAAGTCCTACGCAGCGAAATAGACAGCTCAGAATGATCGTGATCGTCATGGGAGTGGTCGGCGCAGGAAAGACGACGGTCGGCAGCCTTCTCGCCCACCAGTTGGACTGGGATTTCGCGGACGCCGACGACTATCATCCCCGTTCGAATGTAGAGAAGATCCGGGAGGGAATCGCTCTGACCGACGCGGATCGCGCTCCTTGGCTGCAACTTCTTCGGGATGCGATCGACAACTGGATCGCAGAAAAGCGGAGCGTGGTGCTGGCATGTTCCGCGCTGAAGCGCGCGTACCGGCAGATTCTGTGCGCCGGGCCCGACGTGCGCTTTGTCTATCTCAAGGGCAACCCGGCTTTGATCGCCGAACGCCTGCACTCACGCCACGGACATTTCGCAAACGAGCAAATCCTGTCGACTCAGATGGTCGATTTGGAAGAACCGGATCACGCCATTACAGTGGAGATCTCCCTATCACCGCTGGAAATCGTAACGGAAATCCGGAAAGCGCTCCGCTTGGAGTAGAATCCTCCAACCGTAGAACGAACTTCCGAACGTTCTCCGTCGAGCATCCGGAACTTGCCCTTGGATACCGCGCCAAACCGCCTGGAAGCCGCTGTGGTCTCCCGACTTATGTGGCGGCTCATGCCCTTCCTTTTCCTCCTCTACATCGTCGCCTACCTCGATCGCATCAACGTAAGTTTCGGCGTTCTCCAGATGCGGGGCGAACTGGGGCTCAGCGACCGCGTGATCGGCCGAGCCTCCGGCATGTTTTTTGTCGGCTACTTCTTCTTTCAGCTACCGAGCAATCTGGTGCTGGAGAAGTTCGGGGTGCGCCGCTGGATATCAGCTCTGATGATTACCTGGGGCGTGATCTCCTGCCTGATGATCTTTATCCGCGGGCCTATTAGCTTCTATGGCATGCGCTTTCTTCTTGGCGCCGCCGAAGCAGGATTCTTTCCCGGGATAATCCTTTACATGAAGCATTGGTTCCCCTCCCACGCTCGCGCGCGTGCGGTGGCCTGGTTCATGACGGCGAACCCCCTTGCCGGTATCATCGGCAGCCCGATATCGGGAGCTTTGCTTGGAATCCATGGCAGCGGCATGTCAGGCTGGCAATGGATGTTTCTCATCGAAGGCTTGCCCGCCATCCTGCTCGGAGCCGCCGTGTTTTGGACTCTCGCTGACACGCCTCAGGAAGCACGTTGGCTGGCCCCCGACGAGCGCGCGCTGCTGACGGAAACCCTCGCAGCCGAACGGAAAACCGAGTCGCCCCTCACCCTGAGCAGTGTCTTGGGAGCGGTCTTCAGTGTCAGAATCTGGTTGCTGTCGCTGGTTTACTTCGGCGTCTCCACAACCATGTATGGGGTGACTTTGTGGCTGCCCAGTGTGATCAAATCCCTCTCGGGGCTGGGCAACTTTGCCATCAGTCTAATCGCCATCCTGCCATTCCTCGTCACGACCATTGTGATGGTGCTGGTCGGTATGCACTCCGACCGCCGGGGAGAGCGTCGATGGCATACGGCTGTCCCGGCATTCGTCGCTGGAGCGAGCCTAATTTGCGCGGCTTACGGAAGCAGGACAGCATTGGTGGTCGCTGCTATAAGTGTTGGGCTTGCCGGCGCCGAAGCAATGGTCGGCCCGTTCTGGGCAATGGCGACCGCGCGTATGGAGGGCTTGTCCGCTGCGGCAGGAATCGCCGTGATTAACTCTCTTGCTAATCTCGGAGGATACTTCGGTCCCGATATCATCGGATTCTTTCGTTCGATTGGAGGAGGCTTCCGTGGTGGCCTGATCGCGATTGGCGCAACGGTGGCGGTCAGTGGCGCCGTCGCACTTGTGGTTGGCAGAAAGTCCTCGGTCTTGGCGCAATGAGATCGTAAGCGGTGAGATTCTGTTCAACAGGCGATTCCGGACTCGCGCCTTCCGCTTCGTTCTACTCTCACTATTGTTTACAATAGACGCTTCGTCGGGCTACTAGCGCATCGTCTTTATAGGTTTATAGGGGAAGAACGCAGTCTTGGACTCGTCCAATCACAATTCCGGTGCGGCTCCGACTGTTTACTGGCGAGTCGAGGGCAGCCTGCTCGATTTGACCGTGGTTCGTCCGGTAGCCTTCTTCACCTGGAATGCCCAGACGTTCACGGAACGTTTTCGGCGACGCGGGCTCATCTTCTTGATGGCCCTCCTGCGTCCTTTTCTCTATTCCACGAATCGCAAATTCGCCACACGAGTGGTCCATACCGTTCTTCGCGGAGTGACCCGCGACCGTCTTGATCTGCTGGGCGAGGAGTACTTCGAGTACAAGTTGAAGCCGCAGCTTAAAGAAAGTGGTGTGCGGCAGGTTCAGGACATTGTGAACAGCGGGGCCGACGTCGTGCTCGTCAGTCAGGCCCTGGACCACATCATGCGCCCTTTGGCTCGCCATTTAGGCGCCCGACACATAGTTGCGAATCGCTTGGAGTTCCGCGACGGCCTGGCGACCGGTCGACTACTTGAGCCCGTCATCCGTCCGCGAGGCGCCTTTGCACCATTCCGGGAGAATATGCCCGACGGCCGTCGCGCCCCGAAGACCCTGGCACGTCACTTGGACATTTCGGTAGAAGATCTGCGCGGCGCTGTGGTTCCAGCCGAGCGACAGGCGCATGCTCCGGTTCGAGCCATTGTCCAGTTCGATGGCCAGCATCAGGCTCAAGGATTTTCGGTGCGGCGTGCCTTTGCAGGGAAACACGTCATGCTCGTCGGCGTGACCGGATTCATCGGCAAAGTGTGGCTCGCCAATACGCTCCTCGATCTGCCTCAGGTGAAGCGGATCTACCTTCTGATTCGGCGGCAGAAGTCAAATCCAGCCGATAGTCGCTTCCAGAAGATGGTCGAGGAGTCGCCCGTCTTCGACCCGCTGTTCGAGAAGTATGGTGATGGTTTTAGCGATTTCCTGCGCGACAAGGTCGAGGTTGTAGAAGGCGATGTTACCCAGTCGGGCCTTGGACTAACAGATCATGTAGCAAAGGCTTTGCGTCAGAATCTCGACCTGATTATCAATAGTTCAGGTCTTACAGATTTCAACCCAGATCTTCGAGATGCTCTGGGCGCGAACACGGACGCACCGCTGAACGTTCTTGAATTTGTTCGTACCACGGACCATGCCGGCTTGCTCCACCTGTCTACATGCTATGTCGCGGGAGAGCAGGATGGAAGGGTCAGCGAAAAGCTGACGCCGAATTACAATCCCCGCGGACTCGCCGACTTCGATGCCGAGAAGGAATGGCGCTCTCTCCATGAATTGGTGAAGCAGTGCGAGGCGCGTTCCGAGAGCGAAGAGGTCACCTCCGGCCTGCGTATGCAGGCGCAGTCGAAAGAGCATGCCGCGAAGAATCTGCAAGGCGCCGCGCTTGAAAATCAGATCCGTAAGAACAGGGTCCGCTGGCTGAAGACCTACCTGACCGAAGCGGGGACGCGGCGTGCCAAGGAACTCGGGTGGCCCAACACCTATACCCTGACCAAGAGCTTGGCCGAGTCCCTGATTGCAAAATATGGCAGCGGACTTCCAGTCGCTATCGTTCGTCCAGCGATCGTCGAAACCTCCGTTCGCAAGCCCTTCAAGGGCTGGAATGAAGGCATTAATACCTCAGCATCGCTTTCTTACCTGCTCGGCACGTATTTCCGCCAGTTGCCTTCGAACGAGAGCAAGCGGCTGGACATCATTCCCGTGGACTCGGTTTGCGCCGGGATGACACTGATCGCGGCGGCCGTCATGGAACGCCGTCACGACCCGATGTACCAGCTGGCGACTTCAGTCACGAATCCCTGCGATATGGGACGCTCGATCGAGCTGACGTCACTTGCTCACCGCAAGCACTACCGTGCACAGGAAGGCTTGGAATCTTGGCTGCGTCTGCGCTTCGACGCCATCTCAGTTTCCAAGACGCGGTATAACCGGATGTCTGCTCCAGCGCAACGGGCGATTGTGAAATCGATTCAGCGGATCATGTCGCCGCTGCCTCTCAAGAAAGCGCCTCTGGTGAAAACGGAACGCAGCTTGGAGCGAGTCGAAAAACTCATCGAGCTCTTCGAACCCTTCATTCTGCTGAATGAACACGATTTCATCGCAGAAAACGTGGAGAAGCTTTCCTATGCGCTGGTGCCCGAGGAGCGGGATCAATTTGGTTACGATACGCCCTCGCTCGATTGGTGGGAATATTGGATCAACATTCATATTCCGGCTTTGCGCCGTTGGACTTATCCGTTGATAGAAGGACGTCCTTTGGAGGCTCGCCCGCCTCGCACATTTCAGCTTGCGCCGGCAAACGGCGACCCAGTAAAAACCGGAACTGACGGAGCAACGTGGCGATATTCCTGACCGGTTCGACCGGATACATCGGCGCGCATGTCGCGGCCAATCTTCTCGATCAGCACGGCGCGTCGCTGAACCTACTGGTGCGCGCGCGCGACCCGCAGGACGCCCAGATGCGCCTGTGGCAAGCCATGCAACTCCACCTCGATTTCCCACGGTTCTACGAATACTTACAGACCAGGCTGCGGGTTTTCGTCGGAGACCTGACTTCTCCAGGATTCGGACTCGGGCGCGACGAATACGATCGCCTCATCCACACGACCGACTCGATCATTCACTGTGCGGCTTCGCTGAATCGAAAATCTGAAAAGAGCTGCCTCAACGTGAACTTGCGCGGCACCCTCGAAGTGCTTACGCTGGCTCGTCACGCTGAGCACTATCACGGTTTGCGCCGGTTCAGCGAAGTCAGCACGGTAGCGGTAGCAGGGAAGCGCAGCAACGAAGTCGTAACGGAAGACCGTTCGATCGAGTGGGATCGGTCCGATTACGATCCCTATGCCCGTACAAAGAAGTTCTGCGAGCACATGACCCGGGTCTTGCTGCCCGACACCCCGAAGACGATTTTTCGCCCGAGCATTGTTCTTGGCGACAGCCGCCGTGCTGAGACCACACAGTTCGACATGGTTCAGGCGTTCGTGTTCCTGGCTGGGTTACCGGCACTGCCGTTTCGTCCGAATGACAAGATTGACATTGTGAACGTGGACTTCGTAGCCGATGCAATCGCTACCTTGCATCAAAAAGAACAGCCGAAGTGGGATACCTACCATCTCTCCTCAGGCACATCCTCGCAAACCTTCCGCGAATTGACCACCGCTCTGGCTGCCGCCCAGCAGAAGCGTAAACCTGTATTCCTGCCGTTCACCGAGAAGCCATTTACGCGCTCCGTAAACATGCTCTCGAACCGCAAAGGACCGTTGGGCTACGGCGCATCCTTGATGAAAGTATTCATGCCGTATCTGGTCTGGAACACGGTATTCGACAACACTCGCGTGACTTCAGAATTGGGCCGCGGGCCGGTTCCGTTTTCACAGTACAGCCTGCCTCTGCTGAAGTTCAGCCAGGAAAACAATTTCCAATACAGCTATCAACCATGGCCAGCCGCCCGCGCAGGTGCCGCATGATGGACTTCCTCCTCGAAGCGTGGGTCAGCAGCAACATCGAGCGCGCCAAGGTCCGTTGGATGCTCGGAGGCAATAAGCCCTGGCATCCTGGAGAGAAGCTGAGATTGCTGTTTGCCGGATACAACGGCACGCGCAACATGGGATCCGACGTCCGCGTTGAGGAGATGCTGCGTCAGATACGCCATATCCTTGGCGGCGACCAGGTCGACTTCAGCGTCATGAGTCAGGTTTTCGAATTTTCGAAAGGATACTTCGAAGGCACAAGGCAGGTTCATCTGCCCGATATTTTTCCGCCGTTCCTCTTTGATGAAGTTCCGAAACATCACGGGGTAGTTGCCTGCGAAGGCTCCATGTTCAAGAGCAAGTTTGCCAACGCGCTGACCACCATGATGATCGGCTCACTGGGCATCGCGGCAGCCGAGAACAAGCTTTCAGTCGGATACGGAGCCGAAGCCGGCCACATGGATCCACTTGTCGCGAAAATGTGCGCCCGGTACTGTAAGAACTCATTCGTGATTACACGTAACGAAGAGTCGCGCACGGTTCTGCGCGAATTGGGAGTACCTACAGAAATCGGAACCGATACGGCTTGGACGTTCGAACCGCGGCCGGCAGAGTATGGCCAGAGCATCCTGCGCGAGGTGGGCTGGGACGGACGCACGCCGGTGCTCGTGGTCTGCCCGATCAATCCGTTCGAATGGCCCGTCAAGGCGTCAGTTGCAAAGTATGCAATACACGGCCTGACCGGGGCCTATAAAGATAGCCACTACCGCACGGTGTATTTCCACAACTCCGGTCCGGCCGCTGAGCGCGCGTACCAGCACTACCTGAGTTCCATAGCCAACGCGCTGGACGCCTTCCGCAAGCAGCGCAACGTATTCATCATTCTCGCCGCAACTGAGCGCCTGGATGCGCGCCCGGCGAACCGAATCTCCGAAAGACTCGGTGGCGTACCGGTTCTCACGTCTGATCAGTACAACATGCATGAATTGGTCAGCATTCTGCGCTCCTGCCACATGATGGCGTCCTCGCGCTATCACGGCATCGTGACATCGATGCCCGGGCTGGTTCCGTCCTGTGGCATCACCATGGACGAGCGGATCCGTAATTTAATGCGCGAGCGTGGACATCCGGAACTCCTAATGACCGTGGACGACGCCGATCTCGAGCACAAGTTGCTCGCCGCCTTGGAAATCATTGCTGCCGAGGGCGAGCGGATTGCGGATGGCATCGCCCGCACCGTCGTCAAGAACCTGAAAGTCATGGCGCGGATGGGCGTCTACTTCGAGGAAGAAGTCCAGCGGCGCTATCCGGAATTTCCTACGCGCACAGGCCAATGGAACTGGGAAGACTACCTGCCCCCTATCACCGATTCCTTGCGGCAGCTGGTGACTGCCTATAGTTAGCCGGGTGTAGTCCAGATATAACGAATGCCCTTTGTCGGAGACATCTTCGCGCGACTCAAGACTGCGCCGGAAACCGTCGTTCTGCAGGAAATCCGTGACTACCAGATCACAGGTGTCACGGGCGCTCAATTACTTGAGATGGTGCGCAAGGCGCGCACATTCCTGGCCTCTAGAAATCTGAAAAAGGGAGATCGCTGCGGCCTGCTTGCAGCCAATAGTATCCGGTGGATCGCAATGGATCTCGCGGCCACGGCGGAAGGTCTTACTATTGTCCCTCTCTATTTCAGGCAGGCTCCCGCAGAACTCATCGCCATGATGAAGGACAGCGCGCCCGCCCTGGTGTGCTGCGGCGATTCCAAATTGCGGGATGGAATTCTCGGGGTCTGGCCGGAAGGACCACCGCATTTTCTGTTCGACGAGATCTTCGCCGGAGTCGAGGGAATCGCACTCGACCGCCCTCAGGTGCGAGACGAAGATCCGGTGACGATTATCTATACGTCGGGAACTTCGGGCGAGGCGAAGGGAGTTGTCCTGACCGCCGCCAACGTCGGCTTCATGCTCGGCTGTACTTCCGCCCGGCTAGACCTGCTCATGCAAGGACGCACCGGTCAGGACCGCATCTTCCATTACCTTCCGTTCAGCTTCTGCGCTTCGTGGATCGCAGTGCTCACTTTCATGCTCCGCGGCAGCCTGGTTACCCTGAACACTGACCTCACAAAGATTCCCACCGACATGCCCGCAGTCGCACCGCATTACTTCCTGAACGTGCCACAGCTCTTGGAACGCATGCGCCGTGCAGTGGATGAGCAGATCGCGACGAGGGGCGGCTTGGTCAATATGATTTATCGTCGTGCCGTCGCAGCCTGGACCGGCAAGGGACCTGGTTCGATCTCCTCGGGAGCCATCTGGTTCTGGCTTGCCAACGCGGCGATCTTTCCCACGATCCGGAAGAAGATGGTCGGGCCTAATCTGAAAGCGTTGATCTGCGGCTCGGCTCCGCTCACTCCCGAGACTCAGGACTATTTCCGCATGCTCGGAATTCCCGTGCTGCAGGTTTACGGTTTGACCGAGACCACCGGCATTTGCACCATGGACGATCCGCGAAAACCAGTGCCCGGTCGCGTGGGTCGGTCAATCGCAGGCGTCGAGATCAAGCTTGGGGAGAATGCTGAAATCGTAGTCCGCGGCCCGAATGTTTTTCCCGGATACTGGAATCGCCCGCAGCAAACGGCCGAAGTGCTCCGAGACGGCTGGTTCCACACGGGGGACCAGGGTGAGTTGGATTCAACCGGCACATTGAAGATCGTTGGGCGTATAAAAAATCTGATTGTTCTCGGCTCGGGCCACAAGATCGCGCCGGAAACCGTCGAAGAAGAAATCGGACGTTGTCTCCCAAGCGCGCAACAGGTGGTCATTGTAGGGAATGGACGTGGCTATCTGTCCGCAATCGTCACAGGAGATCTGACAGCGGACCAAGTGCAGTCCGCTCTGGATGCCGTGAATCCGCACCTGCCACACTATAGACAGGTGCGCGCGTTTCACATTTGCCAACAGCCGTTCTCAATCGAGAACGGCATGCTCACCGCCAACGGCAAGCTCAAGCGCGATTTGATCTCGGTTCGCATGAAGGACCAGATCGAAGACATGTATAAGGTAAAGCAGGCAGTCTAGCTCGCTCGCAGGAAGATGACTTGAAGGACTTCAAAGGACAGGCGATCTCGTGGGAGTTGAAGAATGGAGTTATCGAACTCCTGCTTCATCGTGCGCCGTGCAACGAACTCGGATCTTTGTCTCTCAATGAATTGGAACAATTTGCGGCTGCGCTCGACGTGGCGGAAAAAGATGCACATTCGCTGATTGTTCACAGCGAACTTAAGTCTGGATTCTGTGCTGGAGCCGATCTGCGCGAGTTGTACGAACGCTCTGAGCAGATGGAGAAATCCCGGGCGGCTCTGGGTGTCCGCGAATTCCTGGAGCGAATTCATCGGGTTCTGAATCGAATCGATGCATCGCCGTTAACGACCATCGCTGCCGTTCACGGAGTGACGTTCGGCGGAGGTTTCGAATTGGCTTTGGTGTGCGATCTTATATTCGCGGACAAACTCGCCCGCTTTGCGTTTCCCGAACTCAGGCTCGGCCTCATTCCCGGATTCGGCGGAATCCCGCGCCTGAAGCGCGATCTCGGCAACGGTGTCGTTCGCGACCTGCTCTTGACCGGACGAAGTTTCAACGCCACCAAGGCTCAGCAGATCGGGCTCGTGAGTCAGGTGGTCGGCGAGGGAGAAGCCCTGCGCGCAGCCCGTGCCACCGCCGCGCAAATGGGGAAGTTCGACCGGCACACGGCGGCAGTCGCGAAACAGTTCATCAAGCCGATCCCGCATGACGAACTACGCCACGAAATTGACATCTTCTGCGAGTTGTTCGCGCGCCCCGCCGTTCGCGCCGGGTTGAAAAAATTCGTGGAGAGTACGGATGCGCAACCGTATCTGCCCTGATAAAGGAAGCTATCCAATAATGCAAACTGCTGAACAAACGCTCAATGAAATTTTGACTCTCGCGGCGGCGCATTTTAAAGTGCCTCGCGAAAAGCTTTCCCCCGATGACGATTTCTTCAAGGCATTGGGCATCGACAGCCTTCAGACTCTCGACCTGCTCACCAAGCTGGAAAACCATTTCCACGTCGAGTTGCCTGATTACGAGTTGCAGGGCGTCAGTGACTTTCGCACGCTGGCAGGGAAAATCCAGGTTCGTCTGTGACGGCGTCCCTCCGGAACAGGTGGTGAATTGATAACTAAGCGCATCTCCGTGTCTCCTTGCCCCTGTGGTGAAATAACTCTTTGATGCTCGAAATCCGCCAATACACGTGTCTAGGTGCCGCTCTGCGCGATGCATTGGACCGCTTTCCGTCGGAAATCTGCCTGATCGAAGCCGAACGCGACCGTGAGAAGTTGCGGCTGACCTACTCCGATTTCAAAGAAATCGCGCTCCCGCTTGCCCGTGCCCTCGAAGACGCTGACTTCGATCCCAACGACCGCGCCGCCATCATCATGACGAATCAGTCGAAGTGGCTGATTTCGGCCTATGCGATCTTTTACTGCGGCGGAGTCGTCGTTCCTCTCGATTACAAGCTCAGCGCCGCGGAACATCTGCAGCTCCTCGCGCATTCCAAGGCGAAGGTTCTCATCGTCGAATACCACCTGTGGCGCGCCATCATGCAGGCGCCCGAGTTCCACAACATCACGACCAAGATTGTGCTCGTGACGGAAGCCCCGCTAGGTGCCGATCTCGCGGGCGCATTCCGTTGGGAGGACTTCAAGCGCAAAGGTGCACCAGACTTCATCATGCGACAGAAGGATGATGTTGCTTGCATCGTCTATTCCTCCGGTACGGGCGGCCGTCCCAAGGGCTGCGTTCTGACACATGAGAATTATCTGGAACAATGCCTTTCTTTGACCGCCTGGTATCCGTTCTGGCCCGGAGTCCGATACCTGAGCATTCTTCCCACGAATCATGCCATCGACTTCATGGTCGGTTTCGTCGGCCCATTTGTGTGCGGCGCGTGCGTGGTGCATCTGCGGACGCTCCGGCCAGAGTTCGTGCGCGATGCGTTCGTACGCTATCGCATTACGTATGTCGCTCTGGTGCCGATGATCGTGAAGAACCTCGAGCGCGGTCTCCGCGCCAAGTTCGATGAACTTCCATCCTGGAAGCGCAGCTTTCTGAACTCCATGATTGCCATCAATCGCCTGCTGACGAAGCGCCGTCCGAATGTAAAGCTGAGCCGCATGCTGCTGCCCAACATCCACCGCGGATTCGGAGGCGAACTGCTGGCTCTCATTACCGGCGGAGCGTTCATGGAGCCATCGACCATGCAGTTCTTTTACGATCTCGGGGTTCCGGTGGTGAACGGCTATGGGCTCACCGAAGCTGGAACGGCACTTACGCTGAATGATCTGAAGCCGTTCCGCGCCGATACCGTCGGCAAGCCGCTCCCCGGCGTAGAAATTCGCATCCTGAATCCGGATGAAGACGGCGTAGGAGAAGTGGCGGTCCGCAGCAAGACGGTCATGTCGCATTACCTCGATGATCCCGAACTTACGCTGGAAACGATCGTCGACGGATGGCTTCTGACCGGAGACCTAGGGCGTTTCGAGAAGCATGGCCATCTGCAGCTCTTCGGCCGCAAGAAAAACATGATTGTGACGGAAGGCGGGAAGAATATCTATCCCGAGGACATCGAGACAGTCTTCGATGGTCTTCCGGTGAAGGAATATGCGATTTACGCGGCCAATTTCATCTGGCCGAAAAAGGAACTGGGCGGCGAAAAACTTGTCCTGGTACTTCGTCTCGAACAGAATCAGACATTCGACAGCAGGTTGCTCGAAGATATCTCCGCGCGCAACCGGCGCCTTCCCGATTTTAAGCGGGTCGCCGGCTACCTCATCTGGGAGAAAGATTTCCCACGCACCGCTTCGATGAAGATCAAGCGCCAGGCACTTGCGGAAGAGATCGCGCAAGTTGCACAGCACCCGCCGGTGGTGACGCTTTAGTGCCTGTTCGCGAAATGCTCTTGCTACACTCTCATCTACGCAAACAAACGTGGGGCAAAGCTATCTCGCAGTTGTGAATCCGGCTGCTGGCGGCGGCAAAAGAGGCAAGCTCTTGGGCCCTGCGCTTGATCGCCTTCGCGCCGGTGGATTGCAAATCGAAGTCGCCGAAACCCGTGCTTCCGCGCATGCCACGGAAATTGCGCGTGAAGCTTATGCCCGCGGTGTAAGGAACTTCATCGCGGTTGGCGGAGACGGCACCTCCTACGAGATCGTGAATGGGTTGTTCCCCGAGGCTGCGAGTAGCGAGCGGCCCACTCTCGCGTTTCTGCCGTTAGGCACCGGAAATTCCTTTCTCCGCGACTTCAGCGATCAGGGCGTGGAATACGGGATCGACTCCCTGTTGGCTGGCCGGCAACGCCGCTGTGACGTATTGCGCTTGCGGCACCGAGAGGGGATCATCCACTACATCAACCTACTGAGCATGGGATTTTCGGCAGATGTTGCAACTCTGCGGGAACGCCGCTTCAGTTCCTGGGGAGAACTCGGATACATTACGTCGATTTTTCTCACGCTTGCCCGATTCAATCGGCGTCCGTTCCCGACACGCGTTGAAGGCGAGACAAAGTTTGACGATCGCCGTTGCCTGTTTGTGACGTTCAACAACAGTAAGTTCACGGGCGGAACCATGATGATCGCCCCTCAAGCTGAGATCAACGATGGTCTCGTTGAATATGTTCGCTGGGGGCCGATCGGGCGCCTGGGGCTGATCCGTAACCTGCCCGGACTCTATGACGGAACCCATGTCGAGCATCCTCTCGCGGAGCGGAAGACCGTGAAGCGAATCGAGTTTAAGCTCGACGCGCCGGTGGATGTCATGGTCGACGGCGAAGTGCTCACTCTCCGCTGTGAAGAACTCGATGTGCTGCCGGGCGCGCTGAACGTCGTTGCCTGATCCGCGTGATATAAAAAGTGAGTATGTCGAACGCAACCAAGAAGCAGCAGCGGAATGCTGAGAGTATCTCGAACGCGAAGAAGATCCTTCTCTTCGTCGTCTTGATTGTGGTTCTTTTCATCGGAGCATTCGCAGGCGGCCGCTATTACAAGAATCACAAATATGATTCATTTGCGAAGTGCCTGGCCTCCAAGCAAGCTAAGATGTACGGCCTATTCTGGTGCCCGCATTGCGCGGATCAGAAGCGCATGTTCGGAGGATCTTTCGAGTACGTTCCCTATGTCGAATGCGCCGTCAAAGAAAGCGACGGCAAACTCTCCAAAGAATTGGCGCCCCAGTGCAAAGCGGCCGGAGTGAAGCTGTTTCCGAGTTGGCAGTTCGGTGCCGAGCCGCCGAAAGAAGGAGTGCTGTCGCTCGAAGAATTAAGCCAGAAAAGCGGATGCAGTCTGCCGTGACCGAACTTTCCAGGACTGCGCGAATTCTCTATATCATCGTGGCCGTTCTTGCCATAGCAGGCGTCACCGCCTCGGCGATATCGCTGCAGCGGCATTACGCGAAGTCCGCCACCACATTCTGCGACTTCAGCCAGCAGTTCAACTGCGATATTGTGAATCGCAGCGAGTGGTCGGAAATTGCGGGCGTTCCAGTCGCCGGAATTGGTCTCGCCGGTTACATCTTCCTTTTCATCCTCTCTACTTTTCGCCGGGCACAGCCTGAAACACCACGCTGGCTCTTTTTTGCGGCCTTGGCGGGGACGGCATTTGCCCTCTACCTCACTTACATCGAGGCCTATGAGTTGATGACGTGGTGCATCTTATGTGTCGCCTCCCAGATCGTGATCTTCGTCATCACCGTTCTCGCAGGCGTCCTCATGGGGAGTGCTCGTAAATCTTGAACACTCCGCCTGCGGTATCCTGAATCCCAGTTTGCGTGATGGAAGAAAGCCCAAGACCAGGAACTACTCAGCCGCCGAACGCGGCGATTCGAGGCGAGTCCGCCACCGGAGATCTGCGCCTGCATGAATTCCGCAGTTGCATCTTCCAGAACACAAGATTTCTTCGCGTATGGCTGCCGCCCGGCTACGACGACCCGCAGAACTCCGCGCAGCGCTATCCGGTGCTCTATCTCAACGATGGGCAGAATCTCTTCGAGTCGATCTCTTCCTTCAACGGCACTGAATGGCAAGTGGACGAAACTGCCGACCGGTTGATCCGTGAGAGTGTCATTCCGCCAATGATCTTCGTCGGCATTGACAACGCCGGGAAGGATCGCATGCGCGAGTACATGCCGCACCGCTCGCTCAATCCGATGCTTGTGCGCGTGCTCGGCAGCCGCTATCCCAGCTTTCTGACCGATGAAGTCATGCCATTCATTGCTAGAACCTACAGGATTTCGGTGCGTCCCGAGCACACCGGCCTCGGGGGCTCTTCTCTGGGTGCGCTGATCTCGCTTTACACCGCAGCCGTACGCCCCGATGTCTTTAGCCGTCTGCTGATCGAGAGCCCTTCGCTTTGGGCCTCGAATCGGCAGATGATCAAGCAGAGCCGCGGAGTTCGCCGATGGCCGGAGCGCATTTTTCTCGGAACTGGAACCGCAGAATCGGGTCGCCCGGAAAAGGACCAGAGCATGGTCGATGATGTCCGCGAACTCGCGGGGATCTTTCGGCGCGCAAGCCTGGACGACCGCCGCCTAAGGTTGGTTGTTGATGAAGGTGCGACCCATCACGAATCTGCCTGGGCTCGCCGCTTCCCGGACGCATTGACGTTCTTGTTTGGCGATCAGCAATAGCCGTCAGTCCTTGAGCGTGACACCCGAGCCAGAGCGCGCGCCCACCGTTACGCTTTCACAACATCTCTCGGATGCTTTCCAAATCAGGTAGACCAGAGCCGCCACAGCAATCACCGACAATTGAACATGCGTATAACGTGTGAGCAGCCCCAGCAATGGCAACGCATACACCAGATACAGGAGAATGCCGATTCCCCATTGCACATGTCCCGTCGCCCAATCAGCTAACAGCAGGATCGCCGGCGAGAGAATCGCGAGATCGTAAACCGTCAGATGTGGCGAAACGAGCACCGTCGCAAGCAGGATCACCGAATAGCGCAGCGCGAGTGGAACGTATTTTCGTCTCCACACCGAGACAGTGAGCGCCAGGATCACCAGGGCACTGACTACATAGATCTCCAACGCGAGAGGTTCCCAGGGCAGGATCATGGACCAGAATGTCCGAAGGCAGTGCGTCTGATAAGGCCGCGGTTCAAGCAATGGCAGAACGGATCGAACGTGCAACATCCGGGTAATCCACTCCCGCATTGGTCCCAAGCCGTAATACATCGCTCCAACCATCAGTTCTGCCGCTGAACCTACGATCGCGCCGGCTATGACCTTCCACGCGCCAACCGAGACGAACACAATCGCAGCCGCCAGCCCAAGCTGCGGTTTGTAAATCAAGCATCCCAGAACAACGCCGGCCAGAAACTCGCGTTTACCGCGGAGCAAGAGGAAGACACCGCTGAAACAGGCAAGTGCCAATATCGAAGTTTGTCCCCATGCGATCACGTTGAAGAATTCCGGGAACGCAATCGTCAGGAGTACAACCAGCCCGCCATATCTGCGCAGTGTCGGGCACTGCCGCCAGATTGCCCAGCAACATAGGACATAAACAGCCGCGTTAAACACCCACCATAACCCGAGCGCGTGCGCATAGTCGAGCATCGCGAGCGGAACGAAGATAAGCGACACCTGCGGAGGATATAGCGGCAAATATCGAATGTCCGCGGCCGCAGGCACCCGCCGTGCAGCCAACTCTGCCTGATACTCCATGTCATACAGATGAGCGCCATCGTGTGCGCGAGCAAGACAACCCAGCGTGTACAGATGGAGGAAATCTGTTCCTTTCAGATTTCCATTTCGATCACGTAGCCCGGGCGTAGCCACCGTCCACAGATAGACAGACCAGAGCGCAAGGGCAAGCAGCAGCCCGTGCACGGTAAGGCGCTTTGCGGTAAGCCAGTGTGGTCCGGCGCTCATCGACGCTTCATCATAGCGAAGCCTCAACGAAATCCACGATTAGGATCGCGAGCTACTTAGCTCCCGCGGCCGCATATACATAAGGGCAGCCACAAGAAGGGGCACAAGCAATACAGGCCAAGAGGGCAGCAATGCCAGACGGCTCATGGACTCAATCGCGGGTGGACGCACTAAAAGGACGAGAGAAACCAGCCACGGCCACGCCACAATGACGGTAAACGCAATCCGTCCCGCGAGGGGAAGTTTCTTCCAGTCGCGAAGAACAACTATCGTTGGCAGCAACAGCTGAACCTGGTTATTCGGAGTGAGCAGTGGAAGCACCAGAATCGTCACCACAAAAAACAGCGCCAGCGTTTCGGCAAACTCCGAAGAGTCCGGCGCCGACTCGCGCTTTCGCCACGCAAACGCGAACAGCGCAATGACGAGCAAGATCGAAAGCCCCCCGCCGAATCCGTCGCCGAGCAAAAGCCTGAGCGGTGAAGTGATAGGGAAGTAGTGACGATAAGCCTCCACGCCTCTCAGGAACTCGATCGGCCAGCTGGGCAACAGCACTGCACCAATTCCGGCCAACACCGCAAGAGAAATGCCGAATCCCGCCAGAAGAGGCCAACGCTTCCTGAGGTCTCCCAGAGTCCACAACAGGAACCAGGCAATCATGAGCAGAACGATCTGCGGCTTGATGGTCGAGAAGGCCAACAGCACGCCCGCAATGGCGTACTTTTCGCGCGTGACACACCATGCCGCCAGTGCAAGTAGAAACGCAATCAACAGTCCCAACTGGCGCAACCGCAATCCTTGCGCGAGCTGCGGCGTAGCAATCACGAAAAGCATCAAGCTGATAATGATCAGCGCTGGCGGACGCCAGCGCACGAGCCGAATCCAAATCCAGATAGTGCTCGCAACAACGGCCCCCAGGAATATCGGCGTCCACCTCTGCAGTTGTGAGAACTCTACGTTCACCGTAGGTGCCATCAGGAACACGACGTATATCGGATACGCAAATCTCTGCTCATCGATGATCTCGGACGGAGCCTTGTCATATGTCTGCTCAATCGCATGCCCGTAAAACGCGATCTGGATTTCATGGCTGACGTCCGCGCTGTAGGGATCTCGGCCGTGAAGCAGAAGCTCGCGCGTACCCACCCATCGCGGATACAAGTCGCCCATTTGCTGCTTGAGCCGGCCCTTTGTGACGTTCACATACGTTTCCCAAGGCATCAGTACGCGGTGCATGTAGGACCAACTCACAGCGCACGAGGCTACCGCCAAGCCCAGCCACAGCCACGGTCTAAGACGTCGGTTTATCAAATACGCTGCTCCAGGCACAAAAAGGCCTCCACCCGCTCAAACGGGGGAGGCCATATCTCGCGCTATTTTCCGGCTGCTTCCTTCGCGCCAATCTCTTCAAACAAACCGCTGGCGACCTGAATTATCTCGTCATCCACGACACGGTTCTTCGAAATAGCCTCTTTCAGCGTGACCGAAACGATCTTGTTTGCTTTAAGGGCGGCCATGCAGCCGAACTCCGCGCGGTGCACCATATCGATCGCTCCCAGCCCATAACGTGTCGCGAGAACGCGATCGAAGGCGGTCGGAGACCCGCCTCGCTGAATGTGTCCCAGTACTACCGCCCGCGTTTCAAATCCGGTGCGTTTTTCAATCTCACGCGCCAGGATATTCGCGATGCCGCCCAGCTTGGCGTGCCCAAATTCGTCTTTGCCCATTTCGTGCACGACGGGAGCGCCGGTGGCGAACTTTGCGCCTTCGGCGACGACAACGATCGAGAAATAACGTCCGCGCTCATGCCTCTGCCGGATCGACTCTGCCACCTTGTTCACGTCAAATGGCCTCTCCGGAATCAGAATCACATCTGCCCCTCCGGCGATTCCCGAGTACAAGGCAATCCATCCCGCATCGCGCCCCATGACCTCCACCACCATTACCCTGTTGTGAGCTTCGGCGGTCGTATGCACGCGGTCGATGGCTTCGCAGACAATGTTGCAGGCCGTATCAAATCCAAAAGTGTAGTCGGTCCCTCCCAGATCGTTGTCGATTGTCTTTGGCACTCCCACAACTTTTACGCCCTTCTCATGCAACTTCTGAGCAACCGACAGCGTGTCATCGCCGCCAATTGCCACCAGCGCATCGATGTTGTGCTTCTGAATCGTGGCAATGCAGCGATCGAATCCATCGGGACGCTTCGATGGATTGGTGCGCGAAGTACGCAGGATCGTTCCGCCGCGCGGAAGAATTCCACTCACCGAGTTCAGATCGAGTGCGATACTATGGTCCTCAATCAGTCCACGCCAGCCTTCCAGAAACCCTACACACTCATCGCGATAATGGAAGATTCCTTTGCGCACCACCGCGCGGATGACCGCATTCAACCCGGGGCAATCGCCTCCGCCGGTTAAGATGCCGATTTTCATCAGTTGCTCCTCTGCCGAATAAGTCAGGATGGATCCGTGGAATGCACCCGGGTGCCGGGGCAGAGACGAAATGGCCCTAAAACACGGGGTTTGCAATCGTTCGGAATGCATAGAGTACCACTAAAATTAAACCGCTCCAAAACCTACGCATACGGCAACCATATCGATCAAGCACGGCTTTCGCACACTCTCCGAGTGCCGGCCTTCAGTCACTTAGACGTTGCGCTCTGTGCTCGAATTCGACACAATGCTGCACACGAATGAACAAGGTTCTTGGGACTTGTCTTTGGGCATGCGTTAGCCTGATTGGTGCGGCCGCCGTCGCTGTTGTGGCGCTTCGCCGCGGTGAACCTATCAATGCCCTCTGGTTAGTTGTAGCCGCAACCTGCTGTTATGCCCTCGGCTATCGTTTCTACAGCAGCTTCATTGCAGCCAAAATTCTTGGCATCGACGGGCGCCGCGCTACCCCTGCCGAGCGGCTCGAGAATGGCCGCGACTTCCTGGTCACCAATAAGTGGGTGGTCTTCGGGCATCACTTTGCCGCCATCGCCGGCCCGGGACCGCTCGTCGGCCCCGTACTGGCGGCGCAGTTCGGATATCTCCCCGGAACGTTGTGGGTGCTCGCGGGCGCCGTCTTCGCCGGCTGTGTCCAGGATTTCGTGATCCTTCTCTTCTCGGTACGTCGCGACGGCAAATCGCTTACTGAGATGGCAAAAGAAGAGACGGGAGTTATCGGCGGAGTGATCGCCTATGCCGCCGTCATAGCCATTCTGATCATCCTGTTGGCGGTAGTTGCTTTGGTCGTCGTCAATGCGCTGAAGGACAGTCCTTGGGGCACCTTTACCATCGCCATGACGATTCCAATTGCGCTGCTGATGGGGATCTATCTCCGACGGATTCGCCCCGGCAAAGTCCTCGAAGCTTCCGTGCTCGGCTTTGTTCTTGTGATGCTCGCGATCTGGGGAGGTCAATGGGTCTCTCAAAATCCCTCGATGGCGCATGTCTTCACGCTCAGCGCAACAGCTCTAGCCATCTTGATCCTGATCTATGCATTTGCGGCATCCGCTTTGCCCGTATGGCTTCTTCTTGCGCCACGCGACTACCTGAGTACGTTCGTCAAACTCGGGACAATCGGTCTCCTCGCGATCGGGATCGCCGTCATGCATCCCACGCTGCACATGCCGGCCCTCACGCGGTTCGTTGACGGCAGCGGCCCGGTCTTTTCCGGAAAGATATTTCCATTCGCCTTCATCACAATCGCCTGCGGGGCGATCAGCGGATTCCATTCTCTGATTTCCAGCGGAACGACTCCCAAACTCATTGCGCGCGAAACCGAGATCCCGTTTGTCGCATACGGAGCCATGATGGCGGAATCGGCTGTTGCCGTCATGGCAATCATCGCCGCGTGCGTACTTCAGCCTGGTGTGTACTTTGCAGTGAACAGTCCGGCTGGCATCGTCGGATCGACCGCTGCTGCCGCTACCAGCACCATCTCAAACTGGGGATTTCCGGTCACAGCGGCCGACATGCAGGCGCTTGCTCACGCAGTGGGCGAGCAGACTCTATTCAACCGCACGGGAGGCGCTCCCGCATTCGCGCTCGGGATGGCACATATTTTTTCCCAGAGTCTCGGCGGCACAACCGTGATGGCCCTCTGGTATCACTTCGCGGTTATGTTTGAGGCCCTGTTCATTCTGACGATTCTCGATGCGGGCACTCGGGTAGCCCGATTCATGATCCAGGACGCTCTCGGCCACATTTACAAGCCCCTCGGACGCACCAGTTGGTACCCCTCCATCATCGCAACCAGTGCTCTGATCGTCGCCGCGTGGGGATTCTTTCTGTGGCAGGGCGTCAGGGACCCCTTGGGCGGAATCAATTCTCTCTGGCCACTTTTCGGAATATCCAATCAGCTGCTGGCCACGGTCGCTCTCTGCGTCGCCACTACCATCATCATCAAAATGCGGCGCGCCAGGTATGCCGCTGTCACCCTCGTGCCTCTGATCTGGTTGGTTGCCGTCACCTTCACGGCATCGTGGCACAAGATTTTCGACTCCGATCCCCGGCTGGGATTTCTGGCGCAGGCCAATCTTTTGACAAATAGTCCGGCAACCAAAAACGCTTCGCGGCTCATCTTCAACAACCGTCTTGATGCCGCAGTGACTGCGATCCTGGTGGTCATGGTTTCTTTGGTACTGATCGAATCCGCACGTCATTGGATCTCGATCTTGAGCGGTCGCAGTGAGGCTCGGGTCACTGAATCACCTTTCGTACCGACCCGCCTTGCGGAGGACCGGGCATGACTCGCCTCCAGACAGCTGCCCGCATCTTCATAGCAGTATTGCGTGAGATTTTTGATGAGTCCGCTTACACGCGGTTCCTCCGACAGCGGCAGATTCCTTCTTCTGCCGCAGCCTACGCTGCGTTCTGGCGCGAGCGGGAGTCGCACTGCGCTCGTCGTCCCAGATGCTGCTAGGCGTCTGCGCATCGTAGTGCCGATTCCGGAAATGCAATCCACAGGAGAAAGAAGCATGTATGTACGTGTCTGTAGTTCCTCGCGCCTGCAATCCTTGGTACCCAAAGCGAAATCGAACTCTCGGCAGATCGCAGTTGTCTTGCTGATCACAGGCTGCGCTCTGCTGGCATCTTGCGGCGGTTCAGACTCGGGCCGCGCCGCCGTTTTCCATGTCAGCATTTCAAGCACACAGCATCCTCTGGTCGCGCAGTACACCGTCGGAAGCGGCTGCTCCGGGCAGGTGATGGTCGAGTTCGGTCCTGACACGAACTATGGCCGAAGCACAGCCTGGTACCCGATCAGCGGCGGACAGCCTCTCACGATTCAGGTCGCCGGCATGCGCGCCTCTACGACGTATCACATGCGATCCACGCGTCAATGCTCCGGCGATACCGCCACCAGCGACGACACAACCTTCACGACCGGCGATCCGCCCTCGATTCCATTTCCTGTCGTTCAGGTCACGCGGCCGAATCCCGGGGCAACACCCGCCGAGAATCCGGGCATCGAGCTGATCGATACGGTTGCGCCCACTTCCAATCAGATCCAGGCATTCTTCACAGATCGCGATGGCAATCCCATCTGGTACTACGACGTTCCCCCCAGTTATTACCCCTTCACCTTCAAGTTGCTGCCGAACGGTCATTTCCTTTTCAGCATGGGCAACTTCGATGGAGACACATTCATTCGTGAGGTTGATCTGGCGGGAAATAGTATCCGCGACCTCGGTATCACGATCCTCCAGCAACGAATGCAGGCCGCTGGCTTCAACTTCATCCCAACCTCCTATCATCACGATTTCGTCCCCTTCGACAACGGACACGTCCTCCTTCTGACGAATGTGCTGAAGGACTTCACAGATCTGCCCGGCTACCCCGGGAGCACTCAGGTAGTCGGCGATGCTTTGATCGAGTTGGATGAGAACTGGAATCCCGTGTGGGCCTGGAACGGATTCGACTATCTGGATGTGAACCGGCATCTCTACGGCTTGCCCGACTGGACCCACAGCAATGCGATCGTCTATTTACCCGACGGAAACCTGCTCCTCTCCATGCGCCATCAATCGTGGGTTCTGAAGATCGACTACAACAATGGAACCGGCACAGGAAACATCCTATGGCGCCTGGGCTATCAGGGAGATTTCTCTCTGACCAACAACGGCGTCCCGACTAGCGATCCAAGCCAGTGGTTTTCATTCCAGCACTTCCCATCATTGATCAGCCAAAACGGCTCCCAAATGACATTCGCGCTCTGGGACAATGGAGACTACCGTCCTCTGGATACGAACGGCACCGTGTGTCCAGTTCCGGGTCCTCCGGAGTGCTATTCACGCGCCACCGTTTTTCAGGTCGATGAGAGTTCCAAGGTTGCTAATCTGCTTTGGGCAGACGCACCCGGCCTCTTCAGCGTCTGGGGTGGGAGCATTAATCAGCTTCCGAACGGAAACGTTGAGTTCGATCTCAATGCGCCCGAGACCCCCCCGGCCTCCAACGTGGCGTCCGAGGTCCAGGAGGTGACCCAAACGACGCCGCCCACAGTCGTCTGGCAAATGGATATTCCGTTACCCATGAGTGCTTATCGTGCCTACCGGGTACCAAGCCTTTACCCGGGAGTGAGTTGGACCTACTGAGGGAGATTCCGTGCGGCGAAATTGACATCGAAATTCGGGAGGCTAATTCGTTGGACTTGCTTGGATTCCGCGATAAACTGCACTCACATGCGTGTTCTCGGGATCGACTGCGGCGGGGAGTATACCGGTTATGGAGTTGTCGAGATGTGCCCAACGGGTAAGCTCTTTTGCCTGACCTGCGGAGCCGTGAAGCTTTCTCCTCGCGAGCCTCTTCCACGCCGCTTGTCGCGCATCTACATGCAACTCGGCGCGATTATCAACGAGCATCAACCTGATGAAGTCGCAATCGAAGACGTGTTCTATGCTCTCAATGTGAAGTCGGCACTCAAGTTGGGACAGGTGCGCGGTGTAGCCATGCTGGCGGCCGCATCGGCGGGGCTCGAGGTAGCTGAGTATTCACCGCTGACCATCAAATCCTCCGTTGTTGGATACGGTCGCGCGGAAAAACAGCAGGTTCAGCAGATGGTCACGCGCCTGTTGCAGCTACCGACTCCCCCTGAACCGATGGATGCCTCTGATGCCCTGGCAATTGCGATCTGCCATATTCACACAACCGGAACCCTGAGCCGGCAACGCGCCGCCACAACGTAATGCAACTTTGGCATAATTCCTTCGCTGAGGTCTCGCGCGAGTACCGACAGCATTCTGAACTACATCATGGGAAACATTAGACGCAGCTTTTGGTTTGCGCGACTGATTACCGCCGTGCTGGTGTTCTCAGCCCCCGCTCTAGCCGGCGATCCGGCGACCCTTACATTTTCGCTCGATTTTCCCAGCTCCAGCCCCGAGCACTATTCCTTCGCGGTACAGTCCGACGGACGCGCTCACTACGAATCCTCCGGAAAGATCACGATTGATTCCGACGACCGCTACGATTTCCAGACCGATTTCAGTTTCACCGACGCCACGCGAGCCCGCATCTTCGATCTGATGGCCCAGTCCCAGTACTTGTCAGGAAAGGTGGATTCGGGAAACAAGAAGATCGCCTTCACCGGATCCAAGAAGCTCGTCTATACAGACGGCCGCCGCGACGCGTCTGCGACCTACAATTTCTCGCGCAATCCTGCCGTCCAGCAGTTAACAACGCTATTCCAAAGCGTAGCAGCGACCATGGAGTTCGCACGTCGTCTCACCTATTTCCATCGCTATCAGAAATTGGCTTTGGACGATGAGACCAAACGAATGGAGGATCAGGCAAAGCACGCCGAAGTCGCCGAACTCCAGGCCGTAAAGCCTGTGTTGCAAGCCATTTACGATGACAATTCGGTGATCAATGTGGTGCGCGCCAGAGCCCGCCGCATCATGGAAATGGAACCCCAACCAGTCGCCGGAAAGTGACGGAAACCGAACGCTTTCTCGAAATACTGCCACGCCATTCCTTTACGGCCTACGTTTTACAACTTCAGCGTTCGAATCGTGTTCTAATAAGGAAACATAGTAGGGGGATCCCATGTCCGCTCCTTCCGTTTCCCATTTCACTCTCATTTTCCTTGCGGCAAGCATTGTCGGCTCATTGCCGGCTATGGCCGCCTCTCAGGCGCGTATCGTCCGCCTCAGCGATGTCCAAGGCTCAGTGGAGATCGACAAGAACACAGGCTTGGGTTTCGAAAAAGCCTTCATCAACCTCCCGATTACCCAGGGGACAAAGCTGCGCACTGGCGACGGCGCCCGCGCTGAGATCGAGTTCGAAGATGGTAGCTCGATGCGCCTGGCCTCGAAAACATCAATCGAATTCAGCGCCCTGAGCAACACCGATGCGGGTGCGCACGTTTCCCAAGTCAACCTGATGGAAGGCATGGCCTACGTCAACTGGCTGGCGAAAAACGGTGATGAGTTTACGCTCAACTTCTCCCGCGAGAAAGTCGTCCTGAGTCATCCCGCGCATTTCCGCGCCGACACGTCCACCGAGATCGCCAATGTTGCGGTATTCAAGGGCGATGTCGAAATCAATGGACCATCCGGGGATCTGAAAGTAGAAAAGAAAAAGACTGCGACCTTCGATGTTGCCGACAATGACAAATCCAAGATCGACAACAAGGTCGCCGAGGCCGCCTTTGACGACTGGGATAAAGAGGCCTCGTCCTATCATGACCAGTACGCCAAAAACAACAGCGTTTCGTCGCCCTATGGATATGGGTTGAGCGACCTGAACTACTATGGCGCTTATACCAGCGTTCCCGGCTACGGCATGATGTGGCAGCCTTACTTTACGGGTGTCGGTTGGGATCCGTTCATGGACGGCGCATGGGGCTTCTATCCCGGGTTTGGCTACATGTACGCGTCCGCGTATCCTTGGGGATGGCTACCATACCGCTACGGCAACTGGGCGTTCGTCTCTGGATTCGGCTGGATGTGGCAACCGGGAGCATGGAACAACTGGGTGACCGTACCCCGCTACACACCGTCAACTACGGCAAGGGTTACCGCACTCACTCCTCCACCGGCAGGAACGGTAAGAACCGTAGCCGTTGGCCGAGTCGGAGCCCTTCCGGTCTCGACCGCGTCTCGTGTCGTGCTGAGGTCCGGCACGGCAGGATTCGGAATTCCACGCGGCTCCGTCCACAACCTGGAACACCTGAATCATCAAGTCGCGAAAAGGGGATCGGCCGAAGTTCGACCAGCGCCTCAGTTCTCGGCTACTTCCCCTCACCCGTCGGGCGCCCCCGCGAGTTCTGCTCCTCAGGGGGCCGCACCAGGAGCCTCTTCGGGAAGGAATCCAGCGGGAAGGAATTCAGGCTTTGGGGGATCTCGCGGCCCTAGTTCTATGGGTGCTCCGACGCGCAGCTCTGCACCGGCGCCTCGATCATCCGCCCCTGCGGGTCCACGTCGCTGAATCAGCTCTGTTGAAAAGCCGGGAGGCAGCAGCCTCCCGGCTTTGTCGTTTCAGGGTGCTTGCGCGGCAATCAGCTCACGACTACGCCGGCATATCCCACAACCATGTCGCGGTCCCCGGAAATGTCCCCTGAAGTCGCATATTTCACCAGTTCCGCCGATTTGGCGCCCAGCTTCCTCGCCGCGGTCAGCATCGCGACCGCCGGACCAAATCCGCACATCGTGACATTCTGCTGCGTCACGACGTCATAAAGTCCCTGCGGATCCAGACTGAGAATCCGCTCAATCGCCCGATGATCCTTCCCCCGCGTCACCGCATCCGATTCGTAATGGTTCATGTCGCTTGACGCAACCATCAGCACGGAATCACCCTGCGCCGCGATAACTTCAGCCAACGCCTCGCCGAGTTTCTCTAGAATCTCGAGCCGCCCAGTCCCTAAAGCGATTGGCACAAATTTGAGATGAGCTTGTCGCAGCTGTAGAAAGGGAAGTTCCACTTCCGCCGCATGTTCCGCTCGATGTGCCGCCGAGTCTTCCTCCAGAGCAGGGAACTGACGTTTCAACGCATCTGCCAACCGCGAGTCGATGCCCACATCACCCAGCGGAGTCTCCCACGCTCCTTCGCTCACAATCGCGAGAGGCACTCCCGTCCCCGTATGGTTCGGGCAAAGCACAATGCATCGCTTCGGAATTTCCACGCGGGCGAACACCGCTCCCGCGACATGCCCGGAATACATGTATCCGGCGTGCGGCGCAATGCACCCGATTGCCCGAATCGGCTTGTCCGATGAATTTGCAAGGTAAGAGCGGGCTTCGGCGCGCAGATCGTCAGGATCCCCAGGATAAAACCGTCCGGCAACTGCGGGATGACGAATAAGTGGGCTGGCCATGGTCCCTCCTATGCCCAACTGCGGGCCGGAATAATGCTAAGACTCATTCTGAGCCGCGCGCAACGCGCGGTACACCGCCGCGCTCTGCTCCAGACTCAGAGTCTCGGCGCGCGCGGTAGGTTTTACGTGTGCCTCGGCCAGTGCGCGTTTCAGTCCAGCTTGGTCATACCCCGTTTTCAAGTTGTTCCACAGCGTCTTTCGCTTCTGCCCAAAAGAGAGCCGCAGGAAATCGACAAACCCGTCTCCCGCTACTCCCAGTTTTTCCTGCTGTGGATCAATCGTCAGCCGCAGCACCGTCGAATATACCTTCGGCGGAGGCGAGAATGCCCCCGGTGGCAAGGTGAACAGCTTCTCGACCTTCGCGTACAGCTGCGCCGTAGCAGAGAGCACGCCATAGTCTCTTCCCCCGGGTTCCGCCGCAATCCGGTCCGCAACTTCCTTTTGCACCATGATCACAATGCTCTCGAAGTATTTCGAGAACTCAAACAGCCGCAGCAGGATGTCGGACGTGATGTAGTAAGGCAAGTTGCCGACTACCTTCACCGGTTCCGGCTTGATCTCAATGCCCGGCCGTCCCAGACCCGGCTTCGGCCCAAACAGCGAATCGAATTCGATGGCAAGCACGTCGGCCTCGATGACCTCGACATTGCGTGCCATTCCAAATTTCAGACGAAGCTGCGCCGCGAGCACGCGATCGAGTTCCACTGCGATCAAACGGCGAGTGCGGTTGGCCAGCAGCGATGTGAGAATGCCGCGCCCCGGCCCGATCTCAAGCACAGTGCTTTGCGTCGTATCACCCAGCGCATCGACAATTCGCAGGGCTGACTCTTCACTGTTCAGGAAATGCTGTCCCAATTTGGGTTTGGTCTGCGGACGATGGGTGGAAGCTACCTTTGGCACGTTGACCCTCACCCCCTCGGGAAGTAGACTCGGAAGTCGGCCTGAGCATCATAAGCGGTCGGGCCGGGTCCCCCTGGTTCCATCCATCATAACGTGCGCGGGAGGCTCTCTTATCCATGAATATCGCGTTTGTTGCGTCCGAAGGCGTCCCGTTCTCTAAAACTGGAGGCCTCGCCGATGTTGTTGGCGCACTCCCCCGCGCTTTGGCAAGCCTCGGACACCAGGTCAGCGTTTACCTCCCGCGCTATCGCCAGACTAAGCTGGCTGATGCCACCACGGTCGTTCGCAGCGTAACCGTGCCCTTCGATGATGAATACCGATTCTCCTCCGTCGTTAGCGGGCCCAGCCAGGGCAATATCCGATTCTTCTTTGTCGAGTACCCGCCATACTTCGAACGCGAGGCCCTGTACGGCACGCCCGCCGGAGACTATCCCGACAATGCCGAGCGTTTCGCCCTGTTCAGCCGCACAGTGCTGGAGGCTTCAAAAATACTCGGCGTTCCCCAGATCTTCCACTGTCACGATTGGCAAGCAGCTCTCGTCCCAGTCCTTCTCCGCACAATCTACGCCGAAGATCCCGCCTTCAAAGACACCGGAACGGTTTTCACAATCCACAATATGGGATACCAGGGCCTTTTCCCGCCCGACACCCTCCCTCTCCTCATGCTTCCCTGGGATCTCTTCACGATCACGAAGATGGAATTCTTTGGTCAGGTGAACTTTCTTAAAGGTGCGCTGACTTACTCAGATTACGTGACCACCGTAAGCAGGAAATACAGCCACGAAATCCAGACCGCCGAGTACGGGTTCGGACTCGAGGGAGTTCTGCGTGACCGTTCTGCTACAGTTACGGGAATCCTGAACGGGGTCGACTACGACGAATGGAGCCCGCAGAGCGACAAGTTCGCGGCAGCTAAGTATTCTCCTCAGGATCTCTCAGGCAAAGCGAAAGACAAGCAGGATCTCCTCGAAGCCTTCGGCGTGAAGAATGCCGATCCCAAACTTCCGGTCATCGGAATCGTCTCTCGCTTTGCCGCTCAGAAGGGCTTCGATCTCATCGCGCAGATTGCGGACCGCCTTGCCCGTGAAGAGATGATCATCGTTGCGCTTGGCGCCGGGGACAAAGCGTACGAAGACATGTTCTTGCGCCTGAATAAGCAATTTCCCAACAAGATCGCCGTTAAGGTCGCCTACGATAACGCCATCGCCCACAAGATCGAAGCCGGAGCCGACATGTTTCTCATGCCGTCGCGCTACGAACCTTGCGGGCTCAACCAGATCTACAGCTTGAAGTACGGCACCGTTCCCATCGTGCGCGCTACCGGAGGCCTTGACGACACCATCGAACCCTGGGACGCCCGCACCGGCAAGGGCACAGGTTTCAAGTTCGCTGATTACAGCGGCGAGTCGCTCCTGCTGACCATCCGCCAGGCTCTGCTTGCCTATCGTGATCAAACCTCGTGGCAGGTTCTCATGCGCAACGGCATGAATAAAGATTTTTCCTGGAATGCATCCGCCCGCGAGTACGGGAAGATTTACGAGAAGGTGAAGCAGATGCGCACGGCGCCGGTGGCTCAAGAGAAGATCCTGGTCGTGTAGCGAGCGTACGCGGATATCACTGCTAAAATTCTTCGAGAATGTCCGCGGCCCCACATCCCACCATTTCGCGAATGATTTTCCACGTCGACATGGACGCGTTCTTCGTGTCGGTCGAGGAACTCTATGATCCTTCGCTGAGGGGCAAGGCCGTTGTCGTCGGAGGACAGCGCGACGAACGCGGCGTAGTCTCCGCTGCTTCGTACGAGGCGCGCAAGTTCGGCGTCCATTCTGCCATGCCGCTGCGCACTGCCGCTAAACAATGTCCGCACGCGATCTTCGTTGACGGACATCCTGAGCGCTATCGCGAGCACTCGGAAAAGGTCTACAGAGTACTCGCTGCCTTTACACCGCAATTCGAGATGGCATCAATCGATGAAGCGTATCTGGACATGAGTGGCACGGAACGCTTGCATGGACCGCCTTTGAAGGCGGCGCACACTCTGCATCAGCATATGAAACGCGACACCGGACTGAACTGTTCGATCGGCATCGGAACTTCGCGCTTGATTGCAAAGGTCTCCTCGGGACAGGCCAAGCCGAACGGCGTGCTCTTTATCGTTCCCGGCCAGGAAGCTAGATTCCTGGCGCCTCTTGATGTTCGCGAAATTCCCGGCGTCGGCAAAGTGATGGAATCCCATCTTCACGAGTTAGGAATAAAGAAGGTGGGTGACCTTGCCCGGTTGGGAGAAGGCGAACTCGAGGAGCGCTTCGGTAAATGGGGCATGGCATTAGCGGGCAAAGCCCGCGGCGAAGATGCTGGCGGATGGTTCGACTCCGAAGTCGGCGCCGATCTCGATGCCAAGTCCATCAGCCACGAACACACATACAACGAAGACACGGCAGATCCAGCGAAGCTTGAATCTACACTGATGCGCCTCTGCGAAATGGTCGGGCGGCGTCTCCGCGAGGCCAACTTCCACGCCCGCACCGTCCAACTCAAGTTGCGCTACAAAGACTTCACGACTATCACGCGCGCACATACGTTGCCGAATCCAACTCAACTTGATACGGAAATTTTCGAGCACATCCGAAGCTTATTTCGTAAGAACTGGCATAGAGGAATTCCGATTCGCCTTCTGGGCGTACACGCATCCCACTTCACGGCCGAGGCCGCACAAATCGACTTGCTGGACGGCAATCGTCAGCAACGCTGGAAAGATGCGCTGGCCGCAGCCGATAAGCTGCGTGACAAATTCGGCGAATCCAGTGTGGGACTGGCGGCAGGCCTGCGTGGCAGCTTCCGCGAACGCACGCATGAGAATCCCGCAAGTCTGCCGGGCAAGGGAAAGAACAGGGGCGAGAAAGAATGAGAGGCGCTGTGTCATTCTCGATCTAACATTTGTGCGTGTCGTTCGGATGCAGAGTAGTTGAGACGCAAAGCGTTGGTACTCTCCTTGACGGGTTCCTCAACCCCAACTAAGATTCCCCTTCTCTCGTTACATGTCCCTGGAGCCTCCACATGCGTAAAGCGCTTTTGCTCGCTCTTTTGCTCGCTTTCGTCTCGACTTTCTCTTCCGCAGCACCCTCTGATCGTCCATTGCTCCTGCGATTCCCAACGGTGAGCCAGACCAACATTGTCTTCAATTACGCTGGCGATCTGTGGATCGTCAGCCGCGACGGTGGCAATGCGCGACAGCTCACATCAGGCATTGGGACGGAGGCGCTTCCATATTTCTCCCCTGATGGCAGCATGGTCGCTTTCTCTGGCGAGTACGACGGCAATCTGGATGTGTACGTTGTGCCTGCTACGGGTGGAGTGCCGCGGCGTTTGACCTATCATCCCTCTGAAGAATACGTGGCTGGCTGGACTCCCGATGGAAAGAAGATTCTCTTCGCTTCCTGGGGAAACAACTTCATACACTTCGAGGATCAGCTCTATGAAGTTCCCGTCGAAGGCGGATTTCCCAGCGTAGTTCCTCTGCCCATCGTGGAAGATGCATCGTTCTCGTCCGATGGTTCGCACCTCGCCTACGTTCCTCATCCCAAGTGGCAGCAAGCATGGAAGCGATATCACGGCGGACAAACGACTCCGATCTGGATTGCCGATCTGAAAGATTCGAGTATTTCGGACAGAATTCCACGAGACAACTCGAACGATCACCACCCGATGTGGGTCGGCGATACTATCTATTTCTTGTCCGACCGAAATGGACCGGTCAGCCTGTTTGCATATGACACGAAATCGAAGCAGGTCACGGAAGCTCTGCACAGCGATGGTTTCGACTTCAAAACCGCATCGGCCGGAGCGGACGCAATCGTTCTCGAGCAGTTCGGCGCCATCAAGCTCTATGACCCTAAGACTCATCAGGCGAAGAATGTCAGCATCCGTATTGATGGAGACCTCGCGGCGGTTCGTCCGCACTTTTCGAAGATCGAGCCCAAGCGCATTCAGAACTACGGTATCTCGCCGACGGGCGCTCGGGCAGTGTTCGAAGCCTGGGGAGAGATCTTCACCGTGCCAACCGATAAGGGTGACATTCGCAACCTGACGAACAGCCCCGCGGTTGCGGATCGTGATCCAACGTGGTCTCCTGACGGAAAGTCGATCGCTTATTTCACCGATGAATCCGGGGAATACGAACTCGCCGTCCGCGATCAGAATGGTCTCGGGACAGTTCGGCACATGAATCTCGGGAATCCTCCATCGTTTTTTTACCGGCCGATCTGGTCACCTGACAGCAAGAAAATCGCGTACACCGATAAACGACTGCAGTTGTGGTACATCGATCTCGATAAGCCGGCTCCGAAGCTCGTCGACACGACGTACTTCGACGATTTCTCACCTACGCTCTTCAGCCAAACGTGGTCGCCAGACAGCAAGTGGATCTCATACACCAAGCAGCTCCCGAACCGGCTGCATGCGATCTATCTTTACTCGCTCGATCAGGAAAAGTGGTTCCAGGTCACCGACGGAATGAGCGATGCGCTCAATCCCGTGTGGGACAGGAACGGCAAGTATCTCTATTTCACAGCTTCCACCAACACAGGTCTCACGAGTGCGGGACTGGACATGTCGAGCGACGAACGCCGCATTACTCGGAGCGTGTACGTCACTGTGCTGAGCAAGGAAGAGAAGTCGCCTCTTCAACCCGAAAGCGACGAGGAGAAGCCGAAAGACGAGAAAAAGTCGGATCAAGACAAAGATAAAGATAAAGACACGGCCAAAGATCAGGACAAGTCCAAAGCCAAGAACAAGAACAAGTCCGAGGCTGCAGCCAGCGACAAAGCCAAAGAGAATAAAGACGAAAAGAAAGACGATGCTGTTGTGGTGAAGATTGACATCGAGAACATCGGCCAGCGAATTCTTTCGTTGCCGATTCCCGGAAAGAACTATCTCAATCTACTCAGCGGAAAAACCGGCATCCTGTTCCTTGCCGAAGCGCCGTTGGTGATCACTGAAGATGATCAGCCGAATATTTCCCAGACCATTCAGAAGTTCGACCTGAGCAAGCGCAAAGTCGACAAGGTCATCGAAGACATCAACGACTTCACGGTGTCCTTTGATGGCGAGAAGATTCTCTACCGCAAAGGGGATACGTGGTCGACCGCGTCTGCCGACGATACTCCGGGAAGCGGCGGTCCTCCCAAGCCTGGACTTGGCCCGCTGAAGCTCGACAGCTGGGAAGTCTACGTCGATCCGCGCGCGATCTGGAAGCAGATCTACAACGAGACGTGGAGGATCGAGCGCGATTTCTTCTACGATCCGCATTATCACGGGCTCGACATCGAAAAGGCCAAAAAGAAATACGCACCTTATCTCGACGGCATCGCCTCGCGCGACGAACTTACATATCTGTTTCAGGAGTGTCTGGGCGAGTTGACAGTCGGACACATGTTCGTCGCAGACGGCGAGAAGCCCGAGACGAAGAAGATCAAGACTGGACTGCTTGGCGCTGACTACAGTCTCGAGAACGGAAGATACCGCGTCGCGAAGGTATTCAGCGGCGAAAACTGGAATCCTGGCAATGAAGCTCCGTTCACGCAACCTGGAGTGAACGTCAAAGCAGGCGATTACATCCTTGCAGTGAATGGGCGCGATCTGCATTCCGCGGATAACATCTACAGCTTCTTCCAGGAAACAGCAGGGAAGCAGGTGGTGTTGAAGGTCGGTGCGAATGCTGACGGCAAAGATTCGCGCGAAGTAACAGTGGTTCCTGTCGAGAGCGAAGAGAACCTTCGTCATCTCGACTGGATCGAGAGCAATCGCCGTCGCGTCGATCAGGCGACCGGCGGAAAAGTTGCTTATGTTCACGTGCCGAATACTGCGGGCGCAGGTTACACCAGCTTCAATCGCTACTTCTTCTCGCAGGTTGGCAAAGAGGGTGCGATTATCGATGAACGCTTCAATGAAGGCGGACAACTCGCGGACTACATCGTCGAGTATCTGCGTCGTCCGTTGATGAGCGGAGCGGTGTCGCGCGAAGGTCACGACTGGCTGAGTCCTTCAGAATCGATCTACGGTCCGAAGGTAATGATCACCAACGAAATGTCCGGCTCAGGCGGAGACGCGTTGCCTTGGTACTTCCGCAAAGCTGGAGTTGGTCCGCTGATCGGCAAGAAGACATGGGGAGGACTGGTGGGAATTGGTGGATATCCGGAACTGATTGATGGAGGTCGTGTCACAGCACCGCGGATTGCACTCTATGGAATAAATGGCGAGTGGGAAGTCGAGAATCACGGAATCGCGCCTGATATTGAAGTCGATCTCGATCCAGGGGCTTGGCGTGAAGGACACGATGCGCAACTCGAAAAGGCGATCGAGGTCGTGATGCAGCAGTTGAAGGAGCATCCAGTGCCGCAATTGAAACGTCCAACGTTTCCGAATTACCACGAGCACGACGATCTGGGGGCGAAGTAGACAAGCAAAAATATTGTCGGAAGTCGGCCCAGGCGGGTTCTGATTTTCCCGTTTTGGGACGGGGTTTACCTTTTAGTAATTACCCCTCCCCCCTGGTCTACTGGAATCAGAGACTTACGGGGAAATTGCAAAATAATCTGTTCGAATCAGCAGCTTACAGGCAAAGTCTTGAGCCACATGGCTTTAGCGCTCCTGAGGGCTAGCGATTTCAAACCGCGCGGCGGAGCTATGTTCCGACATTTGCGGTTTGCCGCGCAAGGGCAGATGTCACACGAGCCTGTGGATAATTTGCTTACGCGGAGCAGTGCAGGTGGAACGCGATCAGTGTAGTCGGCTGGAAGCCGCACCCTTTCGCGCTGCGAATTTGGCGTTACAGCAGGCTAAAGCGTCGAGAGACGGGCGCTACTGGTTCTTCATTTGCCTTCCGTTATTCCTGCTTCTGTTTTCTGGTCTGAAGGGACGGTTGGCGGTGCGCCGGATGTCGTCATTCTGTTGTCGTTCGAGAAACGAGCGGGTTGCGGACGGTATCCATTGCGAGTGCGGACTTTGTATTTCTTCAGGTGCTCGCCTACGAGTTTCACGGAGATTGATCGCCAGCCGTTATTCGGATTCGCTTTCGGGTAATAGCTCAGCGAGTACAGGTGAGCAAGGTCATCTCGAATGGAATTGAAGGCCTTGGTTTCGTCGCGCCAGTTCTTCGCAAAGTAGGCTTTGCCTCCTGTAGCGGCCGTCATGCGATCAAAGACCGCGGTAGAGACCGGCTCCAGACGCGCTTCTTGCGTGCTGATCATGTAAATGGAAACGCCGGCGGACTGCGCAAATTCGGCGACGTCTTCCGGAGGAACTACGCTCGAGTTGTCAGGACCATTGGAGAATACGACAACAACTTTTCTGCCCTGGTTCTGCGCGGCATCTTTAAGTGTGAGCAGAAGAGCGTTGTACAGAGCCGCCTGGTCCCCGGCGACGGTCGAACGGACTGCATGCAGCAGTTGTGCGCGGTCGGCCGTCAGGGAAGCAGCGCGTGAGATATCACGACTATAGGAATAGAACGCGATCTTGTCGGCCTTGCCGAGCGAGCGGATGAAGTCGCTGATGGCATCCTGCGCGAACACAAAGCCGCGATACATGTAGTCACTGGTGTCGAACAGGACGAAGACGTTGGCGCCGCTGATAAGTGAATCGAACGTGGCAGGGGAGCCGCTCGAAGGGGTACCGGCCACGGCCTCAGCAGGAACAGGAGCTTCCTCGGTGCCGTTGTCGCCAACGCGGCGGGCGGGCGCATCGCCCTCGGCGAAGGTTGCAGGTTTTTCCTGGATGCCATCTTCGGAGATGGCGAAATCACGGGGCTTCAGGCCAGTAATGTAATTTCCATTCTTATCGGTAACGGCGATGTTAAGTTGCACCATGTTGACGATGACATGAATGTCGGGGCTCTGTTGCGCCCTGGTGCCCGTACCGCTTCCAACAACTAGAACAAAAGAGAGTGCAAAAATTAGCAAGAACCTGGGACGCATCATGGTTGCTGGATTCCTCCGTGGCCCGTTCATTGTTGATCCTTTGAGGTGTGAGTCGAAGAAGTGGCTGGAAGAGTGCTGAACCGCGAGGGCGAATTCAGCTTGCCTTGCTTGAGATCGGCTCCCGCTTCGTGCATGGCGCGCAGCAGTGCGGGCCAGTCCTCGAAATCCGTAGCGAAGATTTTCTCGATCATGTCGCGGGTCAGGACCGGTACAAGCTGGTTCAGAATGACAGGAGAATATCCGGCTTCATCGGCGAGGCGCGCCCAGTAGAGGTTGGGAGAGTCCCATGATTCGGCCAGGAAGCGGCTAGCGCGTCCCGAGAACGGCGGCATGGGGCCGACACTCAGCAGCTCGAGTCCGTAATTCTGGGCGATGTAAGGATGCGGCGTGCCGAAATCCCGTGAGAGGCGATTCAGACTGACTTCGTCTGGATGCTGGCGGCAGAGTTCCTGGAGTTCGTGCGTGGCAGATCCCGCGGCCGCAGCGTAATCAGGATTCGTACGCTGGAATTCGGCTGCGAGGAAGAACATGTCAGCTGGCATCATCTCAGCACTCAGGTCTGCGGCATGTCCCGTGACAAGAGCGTTCTCGATCTGCCGAATTCTCTGCGGAAGCAAGCGAGGCGAGAGAATGCCGAGCACCTTACCACGGAGATTGGCGTCCTGGGCTGAAGCAGCCAGGAGTTCCTCGCCGGTTCGCTGATAGAGTGCCACGGCATGAAGTTCCACGGGTGAGACATTCCACCACCGCGGCAGGACGGAGCTAGCCAGAACGTGGGGAGTAAGTTCTTTCCAGATGAGAGCCTGCACGCTTTCGGGCGAGATGAAGTCTTGCTCGAGATCGGCGAGCGCGAAGGGGAGGTCGGCGAGGGATCCGACAAAGTGCGCGCCACCTCCGGCGGGAGTGCCCTGTCCAAGAAGGGACGGCGCTTGCCAGAGACTCTTGATGCCGCCGACGGTTTCGCCAGCGAAGTCGTGCGAGCGCACGAACAGAGGATTGTTGTGCAATGCTTGGGCGCCGGGTGGCTCGTAGTACGCGTAGTTGAGGCCGACGAGAGTGTCGCGAAGGAAGGACGCGAGCTGTCCACGAGCTTCTTCCAGCTGTGTTCGCGATGTGGTCGGAGACTTCAGGAGCTTCGGGATGTCGGCGCGCATCTCCGTGTCGGTATGGTGATTGTTGTAGATGCCGGCGGCCCACTGGTAGCGTTCGCTCTCGGTGAAGATGGGGCGGGGCATTTCGAATTCACGGGTCTCAGCAGCGGCGAGCGCGACGTACTCCTCCGGACGCTTGCCACTAGCCTTCTGGGCGAGTCCGTCGCCGACAGTCATCAGCGTATCGAGGGAAACGAGACGCTGGTCATCGAGAACAGCGCGAATGCGATTGGCAACTTCGCGATGCATCTGCTTGCCTTCGGGTGTGGACTGGGGAGGCCCGGCGAGCAACTCGATGATTTCGTCCTGGGAGGCGCGGGTCTTGCCGAGGGAGAAGCGGAAGATTTCTCCAAGAGAATTCCGGCCGGCATCGTACAACTGAGCCGCTGATCGAATGCCGGTGAAGGGGCGAACGAGGCGCTCCCACGAATCGTTAAAGTGCGAATCTGAAATCTGCCCCTGGCGGGCGAGAATCTGCCAAACTCCAGTTTCAGCCTGGAAGATGCCGAAGGCATTTGCGCGAAAAGCCATGGGCGCATTGTTCAGGCGCTGCGTGGCTTCCATGAAAAGTAGGATTGACTCGTCCGTCAGTTCGGGAAATTCGGAAAATACTGGGTACTGATCGCTGTAATCCTGGTAGTGGCGGGACAGCAAACGCACCGTTGCCGGCGACAGACGCCGCGTTAGAGGCCGACGGGCATCGAGTTCGCTGATGGCCATGTACGCCTGGAGAGGTGTATCTTCCGATGTCGCACGGGACAACGCGAACATGATCTGCATGAATTCGTCAGGGCTATTCACCTGCTTTGGCAGTTTCCCCCATTTATGGATCAGAGTCGCGTTGTGTTTCTCGAAGAGGATTTCTTTCCATTCGCCGAGGCCGCCGGGGATGAGAGGTTGGCCGGAGTCATCCAGATGCAGGCGCGTGGCGAGGAGGAGCATGGACGGAGCGGGGCGGAAGGTTCCGCGAGTAGCTTTCGCGGAAGGATCGGGGGCGCGGAGTGCGCTGTAAAAAGCGCGCAGGCGGTGAGGATCAGTGAAGTAAGCCTGCTGCTTTTCGTTGGCGCGCGCGAGAACGTCGAAGTAGGCGGCCAGCCAGCCGCGATCTTTGGCGATCAGCCGGGGGACAAATGCCGCAGGCGCGGATGGACTTGCTCCGACGAGGTCTTTCCATGCGGCTTCGGCAGCGGGCCCTCCGGGAACTCGAACTTTTCCCTGGGAGACGCAAATCTCTCTTCCATAAAAATCAAGAACGCCCGCGTAAGGCAGGATCCTCTGAATGCCAACGGACTCCTGCAGAAATCGCGCGGTCTCCGAATCGATCCGTGAAAGCGCCCAATAGAGACGGGCAACCGAGGGATCATGCAGGATCGTTTCCAGCAGATCGCGACTGTTCTCGGTGTAATTCTTCTTGCTCAACATCGTCCAGTCGCTTCCGGCGAAGAGAACGGGGACAGAAGAGGAAACATATTCGTAGCGGAATGGTGGCCCGCCCTGAAGAGCGCGCTCGAGTTCCGGGAGAGGGAATCCGGAGTCGATGGCGAGGAACGCGCGCTCGGGATCTTCGGTGATCAGAGTTGCGCTGGGCTGGCCACAGTTGGCGCGCATGCGATATCCGAGAATGCGCAGCAAGGGCTTGGCGTCATCGCAGTTCGACGCTTCGAGAACCATGCCGTGACTCGCGGCGAGTTCGGAGAGTTCACGTGCCTGCACGACATATCGTCGCAGCAGGACCAGGTACTCAGTGAGCCGGTCGGAGCCCTGGTATCCCTGCATAAAGACATTGCGGCTAAGCAACGGCAAGACTTCGTCAGGGCGCACCTTCTGGCTGATGCCCGCCATACGCAGGAAAGATCGTTGAGGCCCCGGGATTAGGTATTGCGACGAAGGCGCTGCTGATGCGTTGTCGGCACGAGCCTCGGCACGCGCGAACGCGGAAGAGCTCAGAAGAGAGCACGCCATGAGAACGGAGACACAAAGAGGAGTGTTCACGAATGGATCCCTCGGAAGGCGGGAACTCAATCCATCTGACACCGATCACGGAAGCGGCGGCTTACATGGACGTGATCAGAGACCCCAAGCCCAATCAGATGATCTGGATCCCGCTCCAGAATTGACGCGGCAAACATACTCCAGATTGGGGGAACACACCAAGTCTTTTTTGGAAAATTCCGATTGCTGCCGCTGTACAGGATTCTCCGGAGTGACATTGGACAGAAACGTCCGTACGCCGTGGCTGTCGGTGCGTTTGGCCAGTCGCGGTCCGAATGGCAGTTGCAAGTCATTGTCGGGGAAGACACAGCACCAGCGTCTGGACGAGCGACGAATGACTGGCTGTGAATGGAGGACGGGGGTGCATGACACTTTATTTGCTCGCTGTTCTCTGGGAAAGCCGCTGGAGTTGACAATGTAAATTGATGGTGACAAACGAACTCGGCCCAAATTCGGGAATGGTTGCAAAGCCTTTCATCTTGACGCATTGGAGGGCCTATCTTAGAGTCCGGGAGCTACGGACCAGAGATGAAAATGCCGTCATGTGCGTGTGCCGCGGCTGTGGGGAGGCTGTTTCGAGGATGCGAGGTCTGTCACTTCTTGCTGCAGTGTCAATCCTGTCGGTGATCTCGCTTACCGCCTGCGCAGGTGGTGCCGGAACCAGCAAGGTGTTTGCGCCGCCTCCTACGTACACGATTGGCGGAGTGGTTTCAGGATTGTCTGGCTCGGGACTCGTACTGCAAAACAACGGGAGCAACAATCTATCCGTAGATGCGAATGGAGGCTTCGCGTTCAGTGCGGCTGTCGCGAGCGGCGGTGTGTACAACGTAACTGTGCTGACGGAGCCTACGAACCCGGCACAGATTTGTAGCGTGGCGAATGGCAGCGGTACCGCGACTGCGAACGTCACGAATATTCAGGTCACTTGCACGACTGCATCGGTTAGTTACACGATCGGGGGAACTGTATCCGCACTGTCTGGATCGGGGCTGGTGCTGCAGAATAACGGTGGTAACAACCTGGCCCTAAGTTCGAACGGGAGCTTCACGTTCACTGCGGCGGTTGCTGCTGGCACTACATACAACGTTACTGTTCTCACGCAGCCCGCGAATCCTGCACAGACGTGCACCGTTGCGAACGGCAGCGGCACCGCGAATGCGAACGTCACGAACGTAAGTGTCACGTGCAGCACGACAACCTACACGATCGGTGGAAGCGTTTTGGGATTGTCTGGCAGCGGGCTCGTATTACAAGACAACGGGACCGATGACTTCACAGTCACGGGGAACGGCACGTTCACCTTTGCTACCGCGGTAGCGGCAGGAACCAGCTACAGCGTCAGCATCAAGACTCAGCCGACGAATCCAACTCAGACGTGTTCCGTGAGCAATGCGACCGGAGTGGCGAATGCGAACGTCACGAATGTGAGCGTTACTTGCACAACTGTGGCGTATACCATCGGCGGAACGCTTTCGGGGCTGACGAGCAGTACAATTGCGCTTCAAAACAACGGCGGAGACAATCTGTCGCTTAGCAAGAACGGATCGTTCGTGTTTGCGACGGCTATAGCTGCGAGCACGACGTATAACGTCACGGTGAAGACTCAGCCAACGGGGCAAACGTGCACAGTTACGAATGCCAGCGGGACGGCGAATTCGAATGTGACGAATGTGGCTCTGACGAAACATTTTTTGGCGTGAGCTTCAACTTTTTCACCACGTGGCCACCGACGGATGGGCTCGGCCGCGTGGCAACTCTCGGTGCGATTCGCCTCTGGGATGACAAGGTGAGGTGGGGACAAATCAATACGGCGAAGAATTCGTATGATTGGTCTCTGCTGGACAGTTATATCAGCATGGCGCAATCGCTGAACGTGGACCTCCTTTATACGTTCGGCGATACTCCCGACTATGCCGGTAAGATTCCGGGCGGGAACGTGCATTGCTTGTCGCCATCGGATTACAGCTGCTCGCCTCCAACCGACCTGAATAGCGATGGTACGGGCGCCGATGCATACTTCTCGAATTTCGTCACTGCACTGGGTGACTCGCTATAAAGGTCAGATTTCGTACTACGAGTTGTGGAACGAGCCGGATTGCTCCTGTTATTTCGCCGGAACTCAGGCGCAGATGGTGCGCATGAATAAAGATGCGGCGGCGATCATCCGGTCGATCGATCCGACTGCCAAGATATTGAGTCCTTCGGGTCATGTCTGGACGCTGGATACGTGGTTCACCGCCTATATTGCTGCGGGGAGCGCGCCGACCTTCGACATTGTGAACTTTCACATGCGCGGGAATGGCGATCTGAATGTCACGCCGGAAGCGTTCCTTGGGACCTACACGAACATCAAGTCCTCTGTGGCCGCGAATGGATTGAGTAGCCGGCCAGTGTGGGATAGCGAGCACGGGATTAAGGCGAGCGAAAACTTCAGCGATCCGGATCAGCTCGCCGGCTATGTCGCGCGGGAGCTTGTATTGCGTGCGAGCGTAGGACTACCGCGGCAGTATCTGTACTCATGGGATGACAACCCGCCGATCGGATTGCAGGGGACTCTCGGGGGGACGGCCTACGACACAGTTGCGGCGTGGCTCATTGGGCATACGATCAACGCATGCGTTGCGACGGGCACTGTCTACAGTTGCAATGCCGATAACGGGCAGGTTGTGTGGGACACGGCGCAGTCTTGCAGCAACGGCTCATGCACGACTTCGAATTACACGTATCCTTCGGCGTACAAGTGGCTGACCGATCTCACTGGAGCGAAGACGGCATTGACGGGAGCTACCGTGCCGATCGGGTACAAGCCGGTCTTCCTTACGGCACAGTAGCGACGCGGGGCGAAAGCTACAGAATGCGGC
>C688J18823_10000060_pt1 | contig 56176 bp, 37 predicted proteins | sample HopSoiMetagenom1_FD_18823 | JGI IMG/M metagenome (IMG submission 18823)
GGGTGTCTTGCCCGGACATGCGGACGTGCGTGCCTGTTTTGACGAGGCTCGCGAAGGCGAGGGCTTCGGCCATGCCGTAGTCGACTGGGCGCTTGCCATTGCCCATCTCGGCGCGCTGTTCCAGAAGCTTTTTCACTTTCGGATGAATGTGGAAGTCCGCAGGATAGGTGGTGAGACGTTCCGTGAGTTGCGAAAGCTCTTGCGGCGAAAGTCCGGTTTCGACTTCGTATTCGGTCCGATATAGGCCGCCAAAGTAGCTGTTCCAGTACTTGGGGAGTTGGCGCAGCATGGGCTTGTGCTTGATGCTGCCGGCCTTTTTCTGCGCGGCTTCGAATTCGGCTTTGATGGCCTGGGCTTGCGCCTGGGCGTCGGCGGCACCGATATCATCCGCGTAGATTTCCCACAGCGGCGGATGGTCTTTGATTTTCCTGTAGAGCAGCGGTTGCGTGATCGTCGGGTCGTCCACTTCGCTGTGGCCGTGACGGCGATACCCGATGAGATCGATGACAACGTCACTACCGAAGCGGTATCGATACTGCGTGGCCAGACGAGCCACCCGGACGACCGAATCGACATCTTCCGCATTTACGTGAAAGATCGGGATCGATTGACGACGCGCGATGCAGGCGGCGAAGCGCGTCGAGTGCTCTTCGGTGAAGCTCGTCGTGAAACCGAGAAGATTGTTTACGATTACGTGAATCGTGCCGCCTACGGTGTATCCCGGGAGGTCGGCATAGTTCATGGTTTCCGCGAGAATTCCCTGTCCGGCGAATGCCGCATCGCCGTGAACGAGAAGAGGAAGGTATTTCTCGCGTCCGCCTTCGCCGGTGCGGTCTTGTTTGGCGCGCGTGCGACCGACCGTCACGGGATCCACCGCTTCCAGGTGGCTCGGATTGGAGACGAGGTGAATGTGAACCTTGCCACCGCTGTGCGTGACGTACTCGCCGGTGGCCCCCATGTGGTACTTCACGTCTCCGGAGCCGAGCACACTGCGCGGGTCGACATCTTCAAATCCGGCGAAGATTTCTTGCGGCGGGCGTTTTGCCACGTGGGCGATTACGTTCAAGCGTCCTCGATGAGACATGCCCATGACGAGTTCCATCGCGCCTAGGCGCGCGCTGCTATCGAGGACCTCATCAACGAGCGGAATCAATGCGGTGACGCCCTCGAGCGAGAAACGCTTGCTGCCCAAGTATCGCTGCTGCATAACTTGCTCGAAGACGTCGGCGCGGATGAGCAGATCGAGGATGCGCTTCTGTTCTTCTGGGGTGATGTCGTATCCCTGATCCGGGGATTCCATCCGCTCGTAGATCCAGCGGCGGCGCTCGGGCGAATAGATGTGGTTGATCTCGACCCCGATGGTGCTGGAGTAAATGTTGCGAGCTTCCCGCGCATACTCTCCTTCGTGCTCCAGTTCGGGCGTGGGGCGCGGACGGAGGAAGCCGAGAGGGTCGAGGTCGCCCTCCAGGTATCCAAACTGGCGGTAGGCGGCGAAAACGCGGTCGCGCTCCGGGTTGGAAGTGGCTGGTTTAGAACCGTTTGTTGGCGCAGAAGGCAGTACGGCCGTGGCGCCGGGAGTCTTGGTTTTCGGCATAGGAATGCAGTCCCTAGAATAACGGATGCGGGTACTGGGCTGGAAGGTTCAGGAGGGTGTTTTCGAGGGACACTAAAGAGCTTTCACCACAGTGGAGAGACAGAGTTTCACATCCGAAATTAAAAACCCCACCCTGTCCGGCCCAAAATGCGAGACAAGGGTGGGGGGCACTCCGGTGTGGTTATTTGCTGAACTTGAACAGGTCCATCATATCGCCGATGGCTGGCGTATTCAGCGGAACGTAGGGATTGCTGGGATCGACACGGGGATTGGCGAGGTTGTCGCGGCTACGCTCGGAGATCGGCTTGAGGCCCCAGTTCTTTTCGATGAACTTAAGAATTGAGACGTGATCGGTGTAGCTGTGCGAGATGTGGCCCGGCTTGGTCCACGGAGAGACCACGATGGTGGGGATTCTGGTCCCGTCGCCGAAGAAATCCAGAGGCTGGATGTATCCGGAGTCGTAGTAGCCGCCGCCCTCGTCCATGGTGACGATAATTGCGGTGGAGTTCCAGAGTTCCTTGTTGCCTTTGACTTCATCCACAATCTTCTTCACGAAACCTTCTAGCAGGTTCAGCTTGGAAGAAGCCGGATGTCCGTCGAGCCATCCGTCAGGCTTGACGAAAGACACGGCCGGCAAGGTGCCGTTGTGAATTGCGGCGTCCATATCGGTGGTGTCCTTCAGATTCGCGCGGCTCGCCGGGTCCTTCATGATCGAGGTCGAGTACTGGAAGAAGTTGCAAATGTTGCAGTAGGTGTTCCACGGAACGACATAGTTTAGATCTGGATTCTTCAGATACGGATTCCACTGGTCGCCGTAGTAGGCCCAGGAGATTCCCTTCTCGTTCAGCGCGTCGCCAACGGTGCGAAGCGGAGATGGCGGAATCGTGAAGACAGTCTGAGCGGGGTTGCCGATATCGGAGTAAGCGTTGCGGCCATCGCCGTAATATCCGGGATTGTAGTTATTGAGCAGATAGTAGTGTCCGGGCTGGCAGTGCGGGTTGATGGGACGAGCCAGAGACCTCAGGTAGTTCACGACGGGACCGACACCGGGCTGCGACGGGTCGGCACACGCAGAGTAAGTTCCGCCACCGTACGAAGGTGAGCCGAAGGATCCGCCGCCGTAGCCGTCCTCGGTGTACCAGTTGTTCGTGCCGGGCTGGGGATTGGGATTCTCGATTTCGTCAACGACGCCGGCGTTCGGGCTGCCGTCAGCGACCAGTTGGTTGTGTGGAGGCCGTGCCGGTTGTCCCTTGGGATTGGCGAACCAGATAGCATCGCCGGTACCGAGCATCACGTGATTGGCGCCGGTTCCTCCCATCACCGCCTGGTGGAAGTTGTCGCTCATCGAGTAGGTGTCGGCGAGATACTTGAAATAAGGAGCGTCGCCCTGCTGCACGTTGTAGAAGCCCATCGCCGTCGAACCTTCCTTGGTGCTGGTATCAGTCCAGCCGCCGGGCTGAGGAAGTCCGTTGGAGCCGGCGCCGATGGTGTCTTCGACCCAGGGGAAGAGATCGCCCTTGCATCCGCTAGGATTCCACGTGGTTGCGTTCGCGGCATTGCAGTCGAACTGCTGCCACATCTGGTAGAAGCGGTGCACCGGGCTGTTGTCATACGCGTCATACGGGTGCGTTGACGAAGTAATCTGGAACGGCCCGTTCGGCAGCGAACCCGCGTTCGGGATGCGAGTATCCAGATCGCCGTGATTGAGACCAGTGCCTCCGGTGGTCAGGTAAACGTAATAGTCTGCGGGCAGTGCCTTTTCGACCGCTTTGGCCGCTCCAACTGAGGAGAATGGAGGAGTGGTATAGCCTCCGGCGAGAACCGGGGGCAGTGTGGTATAGGGCGTGTTGTTTGGCGGGCTGAGTTGAAAGCCATCAGCGCTGGTGTCGGTGGCCGTGGATTGCGCCGCTTCGGAGAAGTTGGGCCCGGGAGTTCCGTCGGCATTCACGATACCTTTCGAGAGCAGGTTGGAGACTGTCTCGCCGGCGCGGGGCTGGTAGGTCGCGAAGACGTGATCGAAGGTGCGGTTCTCTCCGATGATCACGATGACATGCTTGATTGGTGTCACAGTGGTGGAATTGACGGCGGCATCTTGGGCAGCAGCCGGAATGGGCGTTCCGAGGTTAGCAATGATCGCGAAGACGCTCGCGCCCACCGCAAGGTGTTGCCTGGCCTGCGCCAGGAAACCTGGTGTAGACATTGAATCTCCTCCTGAGAGACAAACTCTGACGAGAAGTTTGCGGGCCGCTCGTTACGCTCAGGTGAAGCCGAGATGAATAGCAGATCAAAAGAAATCCACAGCAGGAGCGCTGCCCGGGAACAGCAGATTCCTCGCTGCGCTCGGAATGACAACCGAGGATTTAAGATTGCGGGATGAAAGCGATGGGTACACCAACGTTGATCGGGATTCCGTTTGACGGGCAGTCTTCTTACCTGCGCGGCGCAGGAGATGCGCCCGCGAAAATCCGCGAGGCGCTCGCTTGCGAGTCGTCGAATATGTGGACTGAAGTCGGAGTGGACCTCGGGAGGCCCCGAATGTACGAGGACGCCGGCGATCTGGCGTTGTCGGAGAAGGAGGCGTTCGGCGCGATTGAGGCCGGAATCGGCAGGTTGCTTGATATCGGGAAACGTCCCGTGGCGCTGGGCGGCGATCATTCGATCACCTTTCCGATTGTGAAGGCCTTTGCGCGGAAGTATCCGGAGCTGACGATTTTTCACTTCGATGCGCATCCCGATTTGTACGATGAGTTTGAGGGAAACCGGCTGTCGCATGCGTGTCCATTTGCGCGGATCATGGAGTCGGGGCTTGCCAAGAAATTGGTGCAAGTGGGAATTCGGACTGCAAACCGGCATCAGCGAGAGCAGGCCGCGAAGTTCGGGGTCGAGGTCGTGGAGATGAGGTCGGTTCCGGCCTACGACAAACTAAAAGCGACAGGGCCCGTTTACATCACGTTCGATATGGATGTGCTCGATCCGGCATTTGCGCCCGGCATCTCGCATTGGGAGCCTGGGGGCATGTCGGTGCGGGAGGCGGTTGCGCATCTGCAGTCGATTGAAGGGGAGATCGTGGGCGCGGATTTGGTGGAATACAACCCGATTCGCGATGTGCAGGGAATGACGGCGATGGTGGCGGCGAAGATTGTCAAAGAGATTCTGGGAAGAATGATTGGTTCATGAATTACGTCCGCGACGACGGTCGCGTCGCTCGCGGGACGGACGGAAGCGTCCGTCCCCCATGGTCCGTACTCACACGATGCATTTGAGGCGCGGGATCACGGAGTAAATCGGTTTTCTGGGGTACAATCTGCCGTCATGAAAATTGGGCAGTTGGGCCTGATATGCACTTTTCTGGCTTTGGCAATTGCTTGCGGGGGTAGCGGAACGGGCTCGAATGGCGGCGGGGGAGGCGGATCGACTCCTCCCGATGCAACCGTCACGATTGCGAGTACATCGAAGGGTCCGTTCAGCGTGGAGATGTCCACGTCGTTCCAGCCGGCGGAATGGGACTACCAGTTCTTTTACCTGAATCCCACGGCGACGACCACGCTGGGGAACCTCGCGCCACATCATGTGCGGCTGCAGGGGGTCTCGCAAGCTGTGCCGCAGACCACCGTCAGTACGTGGGACTTCACCATGCTGGATGCAGTAACCCAGCCGGTGCTCGGAGTCGGCGATCAGAGTCCCGAGTTTCAGATCGCAGCAGGGCCGGCTTTCATGTACGACGGCAATCACAATTTCCTGGACCCAAGTTACCAGCAGTTCGCGAGCTATGCGCAGGATCTTGTCAAGTATTACAACGTGCCGGGCGGGTTCACGGCCGCGGACGGTCAGCATGCGTCGCCGAGCGGCACGCGGATCACTTGGTGGGGGATCTATAACGAACCGAACTTCAACAATCTGACTTCGACGCAATACACGCACCTTTACAACGTGGTTGTGCCCGCGTTGCAGGCCGTCGATCCCTCGCTGAAGTATGCGGCCGTGGAACTGGGAGACTATATCGGACTGGCGAATCAGTTTCTTCCGGCGTTCGTGAGCGGCGTAACCGCACCTGTGGATGTCCTGGCAACGCATTTCTATTCGACGTGCCACCAGACCGACACCGACAGCACACTTTTTGCGACAGTGCCGGGCTTTGCGATGGAGGTGCGCGCTATCTACGCGCAGTTGAATACCAATCCTGCGCTCGCGGCCGTGCCGGTGTGGGTCACCGAGAACAATGTGAATGCGGACTACGCCATCGCCAATGGAATGAGCATGTGCATTCCCCAGCAGAAATTTGTTGCGGATCCGCGCGGGTCAAGCGCGTTTTTTGCGGCGTGGCGTCCATATGTATTCTCGCAACTGGGAAGCGCTGGGGCGCAGGCGCTCTATCATTGGGATTTCGGTGCGGACAAGCAGTATGGTGAAGTGGATTACAGTACGGGTGCTCCGCAGTTGAGTTACTGGGTGGATTACTGGCTGGGCAAGACCTTCCCGCCCGACGCAGGTTGGCAGGTGCTGCAGCTTATGTCATCGAATGTCGCGGAACTCGAGACTCTGGCAGTACGAAACACCGATCAGAGCGTTGTAGTCATGGTAGCGAATCACGCGGTTGATCGGAGCACTGATAACGATGGCACTGGAGTCTCCAAGACTGTAGCTGTAGATGTGTCGGCGCTTGGAACGTTTTCGAGCGCCAGCCTCGTGACAATCGACTTGAATACGAATCCTGCGAATGGTCCAGCGGCGAAGAGCGTGACGGTTGCGCCGCAGATTACGATCGACCTGAATGGATATTCGGTATCATTTCTTACCTTGCAGCCCTGACAATAGGCACAGCACTCTAAACATCATGACAAATAGTGTTCTTCAATCCGTAGGACAGGCCGCGCTCGCGGGGTCGGTGGCGCTGATTGTGGGTTTGTCCGGCTGTTCGACTAAGGCTTCGCCGAATCCGCAAGCCGGACCGGGCGCAATGCCCGTGAAGGTGATGGAAGCGAAGGCAATGCCGGTTAATGACACCTCCGATTACGTTGCCACGCTGAAGTCACGGGATTCCGCCATGATCATGCCGCAGGTCGAGGGGCAGATCACGAACATATTCGTGCACTCAGGAGACCGGGTTTCCGCAGGCGCACCGTTGATGGAGATCGATCCGCTGAAGCAGGAGGCGACCGTCAAGAGCCTGGAGAGCGGGCGCTCGGCGCAACGGGCCACCCTGGCGCTGGCGAAGCAGCAGTACGAGCGAGCGCAGGGACTCGCCTCCGCCGGAGTGGTGAGCAAGCAGGATCTCGATCGGGCTAAGGCAACCCTGGACGCTGCGCAGGCACAGATGGACTCGCTCGATGCGCAGGTGCGCGAGCAGGAAGTGCAACTGCACTACTACAAGGTGACAGCGCCGCGCACGGGAATTGTTGGCGACATCCCGGTCAGGGTTGGGGATCGCGTGAACACGCAAACCCAGCTCACGACCGTGGACCAGCCCGGAACGCTCGAGGCGTACGTTTACGTTCCGATTGAGCGATCGGCGCAGCTGAAGATGAACATTCCGGTGCAGATTGTGGACAGCACAGGAAAGGTGCTGGTGGATTCGCGCATCAGCTTCATCTCGCCGCAGGTGGATAACACTACCCAGACAGTGCTGGTGAAGGCGCGCATCGCGAACGGCAACGATGCGCTACGCCAGTCCCAGTTCATACGGGCACGAGTGATCTGGGGAACCCACCACAGTCCGGAGGTTCCGATTCTGGCTGTTTCGAGGCTCGCGGGTCAGTACTTTGCGTTTGTGGCTGAGCCTCAGAGTGGGGGGCAGTACCTGGCCAAGCAGCGGCCGCTTACCATCGGGCAGACCGTTGGCAACAATCTAGAGGTGCTCGACGGCATTAAGCCCGCAGATAAAGTGATCGTGTCGGGAACTCAGTTCCTGATGGATGGCATGGCGGTCATTCCGCAGAGTTAACCGTGAGCAGAGAGCAATGAGCTGAGAGCGTCAAGGCTCGCGTTCTGTTCAAGTTAGTGCGTGCGATTTTCCTGATATCGAGGACTAATCTTTCATGTTTGTTGAGTTCTTCGTACGGCGTCCGGTGTTCGCTAGCGTATGCGCCATGCTCATTGTTCTGGCGGGCGCAGCCGTCATTCCTTCGCTGCCCATTGCGGCGTTCCCGAATCTCGCGCCGCCACAAGTCGGGGTCACGAGCTTCTACATCGGTGCCAGCGCGCAGACCGTTGAGAGTGCGGTCACCATACCGCTGGAGCAGCAGATCAATGGTGCCGAGGGGATGAAGTACGTCACGTCGAGCAGCGGAAATGACGGGACGAGCCAGATTCTGGTGACCTTCGACCTGACGCGGAATCCCGACCTGGCAACGGTCGATATTCAGAACCGGGTGAATACAGCCTTGGGACGTCTTCCCGGAGCAGTAAAGAACGTGGGCATTACGACACAGAAGCAATCGCAGAATTTCGTGTTCGGCGCCGCGGTTATTTCCGACAACAACAAGTATTCGACGCTGTTCATGAGCAACTATCTGGACGTTTACGTGCGAGACTCGCTGAAACGCATCCCCGGCGTGGCGGACGTTCAGATTTTTGGCGAACGCAAGTACTCGATGCGGCTCTGGCTTGATCCGGTACGCTTGGCGGGGCGCGGTCTGACGGCGCCAGATGTGGTAACCGCGCTGAGTGAGCAAAACGTCGAAGTCGCAGCAGGACAGGTCGGGCAGCAGCCATCTGTGGCTGGGCAGAATTACCAGGTCAGCGTACGAGCGGTCGGAAGACTGAGCGAACCGGTGCAGTTCGACAACATCATTCTCAAAACGAACGCCGACGGGACACTAGTGCGATTGAAAGACGTCGGCCACGCGGAACTCGGCGCTGAAACTTATGCGTCGGATCTGCAGTTCAACGGGCAAGATGCAGTCGGCATCGCCGTCGAACAGCTAAATACGGCCAATGCTCTGGATGTGGACCGACGGGCTATCGCGGAACTTGATCGGCTGTCAAAAACATTCCCGCCGGGAATGCGCTACCAGTTGGCGTTCGACACGACAGAAGCAGTTAGCGAATCCATTCGCGACGTGCTCTTCACGGTAGGGCTGGCCATTGTGCTCGTGATTCTGGTGATCTTCATCTTTCTCGGAGACTGGAGAACGACGATGATCCACTTCATTGCGACTCCAGTTTCACTGATCGGCACGTTTGCGTTCGTCAAGTTGTTGGGATTCTCGATCAACACGCTCACCCTGTTCGGCATCACGCTCGCAACCGGACTGGTGGTCGATGACGCAATCGTAGTCATCGAAAACATCGAACGTCATATCGCCGGGGGCGAGCACGACTCGCGCAAAGCGGCGATTGCAGCCACCGCTGAGATTACGAGCGCCGTGATCGCGACTTCTCTGGTGCTGGTAGCCGTGTTCGTGCCGGTGGCGTTTTTTCCGGGAACGACGGGGATACTGTTCCGCCAGTTTGCTCTGACCATTGCGTTTTCGATCGCAATTTCAGCGTTCAACGCACTTACACTCGCACCATCCCTCGCGGCAATTTTTCTGGCGGGCCCCCACCACGGGAAATGGTGGTTGCTGCGGAAGTTCGACGAAGGCATCGCACTCCTCACGCGAGGCTATCAACGCGTGCTGCATACAATGCTTCGATACAAGCTGGGCATGGCAGTGCTGTTTCTTGCCGGACTTGGGCTTACGTATTTCGTTTTTACGCGCGTACCCACCGGGTTCGTCCCTGACGAAGATCAGGGATATTTCATCATCGTCATTCAGGCACCCTCAGGAGCATCCCTGAGCTACACGAAGAATATCGGCAAGCAGGTATCGGATCTGCTGGCGAAGGTGCCGGAGGCAGAAGGTACGTTTTCTGTCGCAGGGTTCAGTTTTGCAGGGGCGGCGGCGAATCAAGGACTCATTTTCGTGCCCTTGAGGCCCTACTCGCAACGCAAAGGGCAAGAGCATTCAGCGACCGCGATTCTCAGCCGGGTGCGACCTCAGCTGTTTGGGATTCCCGGAGCCATCGTCTTTGCAACCCTGCCACCCGCAGTACAAGGGTTGGGACAATTTGGCGGCTTCCAGTTTGAAGTGCAAGACCAGGCGGCGCACACGCTAGAGGAACTGGCAGGGACGACGGGGGGACTCATTCGGCAGGCCTCCCAACGGAAGGATATGTCCCAGCTCTACACTCCGTTCACGGCGAACGATCCTCAGTATCTGGTGACGATCGATCGCGAGAAGGCGAAGAGCTTGCACGTGCCACTGTCGCAAATTACCGATTCGCTGGGCGTGTACATGGGTTCGGCGTATGTGAACGATTTCGATTTCAACAACCGTTCGTATCGCGTGTACCTGCAGGCCGACAAGCAATTCCGCGCCACCGCACAGGATATGAAAGAGTTCTATGTGCGGTCAGATATGGGAGCGATGATCCCGCTGGAAAATCTGATCAGCATTTCGCAGACTACGACCCCCCAGGTCATTACGCACTACAACCTGTTCCGGTCGGCTGAGATCGATGGATCGCCGGCAAAGGGGTACAGCTCGGGGCAGGCAATTGCCGCGATGGAGCAGCTCGCGTCGAAATTGCCGCAAGGTTTTACGTACAGCTGGACTGGCTTGTCGCTCGAGGAACTGCAGTCTGGTGGGACATCGCTCGTGTTGTTCGGCCTGGGCACGCTGGTGGTTTATCTGACACTGTCGGCCCAGTATGAGAGCTTCGTACTGCCGTTCATCGTGCTCCTGGCGGTTCCGATGGCATTGTTGGGCGCGTTGACCGGACAGTGGATGCGGGGATTGCAGAATGATGTGTTCTGCCAGGTAGGACTGGTAATGCTGGTGGGATTGTCGAGCAAGAACGCAATTCTGATAGTTGAATTTGCGGAGCAGTTGCGCGAGCGCGGAACGCCACTGATAGAGGCGGCGGTACAAGCAGCGACGATCCGGCTGCGTCCGATCCTGATGACCTCCCTGGCCTTCATTCTGGGCGTCGTGCCTCTGGTGTTTGCCAGGGGCGCGGGTGAGAACGGAAGACACTCTGTAGGAACAACAGTCTTTGGTGGGATGATCATGTCGACCGTGCTGAATCTGTTCTTTATTCCGGTGCTCTATCTCATCATCGAGGGTTGGAGAGAGCACGGGAAGGCGCCGGAGCATCGCTGATGCGCGCAGCAGATTTCTCCACCGCCCTTCGCTACCCGTCGGAACGAGGACCTAAGCTGCGGCCCCGCTGTTACGCTTGCGGGAACTGGTTCGCCGTTTAGCGTGCGCCGATCGCTGTTTCTTCTTACGCGCTTCGCGACGGCGAATCTTGGCCATCCATTCGCGAGAGTACATGGTGCCGCGGCATTTTCGCGATCCGCAGTGGCAGGGAGCGGGATCGTCATCGTCGTAAAGGTTGTAGTCCCAGACGAGTTCTTCCCCCGCGGCGATGTTGCGGATGGCGAACAACCAGACGCGTCCCTTGACCTCATCCACCTCGCAGTTGGGATCGCAGGAGTGGTTCAGATATGCGCCAAGTCCTTCTCCGTCGATCACAGTTTTGCCGTCGTCCAATCCGTAGAGGTAGGTACGCGACACGCCGTCGTAGCGGCGGTCCGCTTCTTCCGGGGTGATGCGCTCTCCCAGATATTCGACGATGCGGGTTCCCTTGCGAATGGGCTTGGAGGTGTATACCCCAACGGAGTGGATCGGCGACGGTCGGACTACCAGGGACATGCACATATTTTGCATGGGTCCGGCGAGTTTGGGAATGTGGAAATCACGGGTGCATGCGGCACGAACAAACTCGATCGATCAATGTGCCCTGCGGTCAGGGTAAAGCACTGAAAGAGTGCGGTAGGCATGGTGGTTGCATGGTGGACTTCGCGGCGCTGAAATTGCGGTGTTTGAGAGCGAGGGTGGTCAGACGATGCGCGTGACGCGGATGGCTGTGGGCGTAGTGGTGATTGCGACGTGGGGATGTGTTTTTCCGGCGGCAGCACAAAGCAGAAGGCGGGGAAACCCTCGATTGTCGATCAGGCGAAGGCTTATTGCACTGCGACCGGCGGAGTGGTCGAGTTGAGGCATGCAGTATTTGGAACCAATAATCCGCAACAGGATTGGTCATGACTGACCGGCGCCGCATCATGGTCAGATGTGACGGATCGTGATTAAGTAAGTAAAGCCGCTGCTTTGGCAGCGGCTTCTGTTGTGGATACGATTCCTCAATCCGGGTCGTAAACGGAGCTGCCGAAGCCTTGTTTGCGGGCTGACTCTTGCATCTCTTCCAGGCGTGTTTGCTGCTCCTCGATCTGCGTCTTCATTCTCTCGACTTCATCCTGCTTTGCTTCTGACGCTCATTCCATTGGACGCAGTTGGCGATGCAACTTCCGCCGGCGTAGTGAACTGAGTTGCTCAGACCTTCCATCTCTTGTTTCATAGACGCAATCGCGGCCTTTTGCGACTGAATCGCAGCTTTGATCTCCTCCGCGCGCTCGTTCTGGTTCGCCTGCTCCGAAGAGTCTTCCTGCTTCTCGCCATCGCGACGCGGCTTCGAAGCGGCGATCGTCGCTGTTTGCTCAAACATGTTCTCGTTGCTGATCACACGAGGTTGCTTCGAATCTGCAGACGAGTCCGAAGGTCCGCTCTGTGCGCCTGCAGCTGCTTTGGATTGCGCTTCTTTGTGTTGCTTCTCAATACGGGCCTGGCGCGCAACGTCGCCGAGGGACTGCGAATCCTGAGCCTGCGCGGCGATGCCGCACAACATCGTGATGGCAGCTAAAGCTGTAAGCAGACGGCGCATGAAAGATTTCCTTGGTAGCTGCGCCGGGGATGGCGTGCTGCCTAGGATGGTATCGCCGAAGGGCAAGCAATCCAGATTACGTTCGTGCGGGCGCAGGTCACTTTGCCTAAGTCTCACGGAAGCCAGCAATTAAGCTGTCGAGTTTGCCGAGCAACGCGTGGTTCCCCTGGCGCGGATAGTCGCGCAGCGCCTCGCGGTAGTGCGACAGGTTGAAGAGAAAGGATTCGACGCGTTCCTTGTTCAAGTCTTCCCAATAACTGCCGTAGCCGGACTTCTGCAGCCAGTAGGCGTTGAAGACCTGCTCGAACTGGTGGCTTACTGGCACGGCAAGATACGGTTTCCCGAGGTGCAGCGACTCGGTAACAAGAGAAAATCCAGAGTTCGCAATGACGGCCCGAGCACTAACCAGGTCTTGAAAAAATCCTTCCAGCGAGGGTTTCTTGAAGGTCACGTTGGCTTCTGTTCCTTCACGCCCAAAGCCGTAGGCGATAAACGGAACTCGAATTGACGTGAGCAGATTGGCCAGCGCCGGCGAGGGCGAGGTTACGTAAACGAGCACGTGATCGCTTTCGGTGGGTGTAGCTTCTAGAATTTCCCGGCGGAGGAGCGGCGGAAAAAGAAACGTGTTGCGCTTACGAATCGGCGCCGTGAAGAACGAGATCACGAGATAGGCGTTGGCGCGTGGTGTCATTAACTTTGTCACCAGCTTTGCAGCGCCGGCATCGCGGCGATATTCCTTTGGATAAGAAACCGCGGCATTCGTGAGGCAGTGCTGGTTGTCGATTGAGATCACTGGCAGGCGTCGCTTGTGTCCGATATGGCAGGTGAGAGGCTCGAAATCGGTGATGACGAGCTCGATCTTGGCATCATCGACGAGTTCGTTCAAACGCGAAAGGCTATTGCGCGCCTGTGGAATCGTAACCAGATTTTTCGCGATGGTGCGTTTATAGCGGACGCGATTGTTGACATAGGCAAAGCGGAATCCATAGATTTCGGTGACATCGAAGCGGTCTTTCAGGTTTTGTAGTCCCCGGTCGAAGGATGCGACGTGAACCTGATGTCCGTTAGCGACAAGATGCGTAAGGACTTCTTCCGCACGGGTGGAGTGACCCGCGCCTTCCCCGTTGACTCCGTAAAGAATGTTGGCCATGGAGAAAGCGAGTATAGCGCGGCACGGCGGCCCAGAAACCGTTACACTCCGAACCACTACGCAGTCATTTTCGATGAGTGGCCTGGACGGCGCTCGCCGAAGCTTCCGCGGTCTCGGATATTCCAGGCTTGTCGGGCAAAAGTCCGAAGAACATGGGCGGTAGGCTACTACGTATCCGCCTTCATCGTCGTATGGAACCAGAAGCACTGCCACGCGGCATTGTGCCCCTGCCTGTGTTAAACTCCGCAAAATCTCTCGATCCAGATCCGGATCGCCTGCCAAGGAGATATCCCATGTCTGTGATGCCAGACCCCACCTTTTATCCTTCACCCAGCATGGCAATGCAAGCTCCGCCAGAACGCCTCGCGTATGTGGCACTTCTCAATATCGGGAACAATGGACAGCGCGACGCTATGGGTGTGATTGACGTCGATGCCAGTTCCTCAGAATATGGCCGGCTTGTCGGGCGGGTAGATTTTCCCCGCGGCGACAATGAGCTGCACCATTTTGGCTGGAACGCTTGCAGTGCGTGCCTATGCCCGCAAGCTCCGCATCCGCACATGGAGAGACGGTACCTGATCGTGCCGGGGATAGGGTCCTCGCGAATGCACATCCTCGACGTGAAGCAGAACCCCAAGCAACCAAAGATCGTGAAGGTGATCGAGCCTGAGGAGTTCATCAAGAAGACCGGCTACACATCGCCCCACACAATTCATTGCGGCCCGGACGGAATCTATGGAAGTGCACTCGGGTCGGCCAGCGGAGACGACCCCGGCGGCATTTTCCTGATGGATGCCAACACGTTCGAATTGAAAGGCCAGTGGGAGAAGGATCGCGGCCCGCAGCAACTCTCCTACGACTTCTGGTGGCATCTGGGCCACGACACCATGGTGACCTCCGAGTGGGGCACGCCGAACATGGTGAAAGACGGTCTCAACCCCGAGCTCCTGCTCGCTGGGAAGTACGGCCACAAGCTGCACGTCTGGGATCTGGAGAAGCGCCGCCACGTGCAGGAAATCGATCTGGGCGCAGAGCAACAGATGGTGCTCGAGCTTCGTCCCTCCCACGATCCCCAGAAGACCTTTGGATTCGTGGGCGTGGTCATCTCGCTGAAAGACCTTTCGTCCTCCATCTGGATGTGGCATCGCGAGGATGGCGGAAAGAATGGCAAATGGGCAGTTCGCAAGGTGATCGAAATTCCAGCAGAGCCGGCGGATCCGGAAAACCTTCCACCGCTGTTGAAAGGCTTCAAGGCCGTACCACCATTAGTGTCGGACATCAATCTCTCACTCGACGATAAGTTCCTCTATGTTTCATGTTGGGGGACAGGTGAGTTCATCCAATACGATGTCTCCGATCCCACAAGCCCAAAGAAGACCGGCTCCATTCACGTTGGCGGCATCGTGCGCCGGGCGGCTCACCCGACGAAGCCAACGCAGGCTCTCAACGGCGGTCCGCAGATGGTCGAGCTCAGCCGCGACGGCAAGCGCGCGTATTTTACGAACTCGCTCTACTCCCCGTGGGACGAGCAGTTCTATCCCGAAGGGATAAAGAGCTGGATGGTGAAAATCGATAACGACCCAAAGGGCGGGATGAAACTCGATGAAAAGTTTTTCGTCGAGTTCGATGGGTTGCGCGCCCATCAGGTTCGGCTGGATGGGGGCGACGCGTCGTCCGACTCCTATTGCTATTCGGACGAGAAATGACACATGCAGGACTGACTTCGACGACCTTGTGGCTGCTGCTGCTGCTTGGCGCCTACCACGGACTCAATCCTGGCATGGGATGGCTCTTCGCGGTGGCGCTAGGGATGCAGGAGCGAAGGGGAAGCGCAGTAGGGAAATCGCTCGTCCCCATTGCGATCGGGCACGCGCTGGCCATAGGAAGCGTGGTGCTGGTAGCGGTCTTTCTCGGCATGACTCTGCCGCGTGCCGCCATTCGCGACTCTGTGGCCGCTGTCCTTGTCGGCCTTGGAGTTTTCTGCCTGGTGCGGCATTATCACCCGCGTTGGGTGCGTATGCGCGTGGGCTTCCGAGATCTGACCCTATGGTCATTCTTGATGGCATCTGCGCACGGCGCCGGTTTAATGGTCGTGCCGGTGCTGCTGGGCAGCAACACGGTTGAAGCACAAGGACCGATGACGAGCCACCATCACATGCCTGCGACAGTGAGTCCGCTGGCCGGGATTCTCGCCACTGGCATCCATACCATCGCCTATTTGGCAGTCACAGGGCTCGTCGCTTGGGTGGTATATCGAAAGCTCGGCCTCGCGATTCTCCGCAAAACGTGGTTTAACTTCGACTTGATCTGGGCAGCTGCGCTCGTGGCCACCGGCCTTGTCACCCTCCTCATCTAGCCCGTTGTGTCCTGCTTCTGATAGTCGGGGCTCCGGGAGGCATTCAAGCAAGCTTCGGAACTTTTCCCTGGTGTTAAGTCGAGGCTGTTGAGTTTGCCTTTGGCTAAGCCGCGAATCGCAGGACCGTCCCCGCAAACGAGTAAAGCTTGTGCGAACTAGGGCGTTGCTTGCGGAACTGGCAGCGACACGGTATCTATCGTTGTGGGGTCGTCGCGCAGTTTGATGTAAAGGGTATTCCCTTTTGGTGGGGGGATCGCCAGCGCGTCCTCGACAAATCCCTCGGGAACACTGACGGAATTTACGAAATCTGCATCGGCGCTCACGGAGTCCAGAAGAAACAGTTTGTCGCCACTGAGCGTGCACTGCTTCTCCGGAGGGACGCAGCGTACAGCCTTCAACATGGGAACTCGGACCAGGTTCACGAGGGATTGCCAATCCCCATTCACGCCGTCGGCAGTCACGGGGCGAAACTTCAAAGGACCGAAAGCCGAGGGGCCGAGAAGTTTCATCGGGTCGAAAATAGCAAGCACCGTCTTGGCATCCTGCATGGTGAGGTTGCCGTCTTTGAAACTAAGCAAGACTTTGAACGATTCGTTGGCTGTCGCGACCTCGATCTTCTCGCGTGGCGGGAAGGTTTCGGGGACTTGAGTTTTCAGGAAGAAATTCAGTCTGCCGTCCTGCGGCAACTCGTCTTGGCTGCCGAGTTGGACATCTCTGGGCGCAGCTTCATCAAGCTGAATGCTCTTCGTCAGAATCGCCACGGCGGGACGTTGCGCTTCCACTTGCGATTGCAGATCGAGCACGCGGCCATCCTTCAGGTTCGCGCTAAGGCTGATGGACTCTCCGGAGTGGAGTTTGGTTCGCACGGCAGCATCTGCGGCGGTGACCTTTAGTTCATCCTGCTGGTTCGCGCGAGAGAGACCGTCGGGCTTGAAGCGAATCCCATTCACATCAAGGTTGTCGACCTGATCCAGGCGTGTACCCTTCAGAATTCCCTCGGCATCTCCAGCGTGAATGTCGAAGCTGTCGAGACGCCCGGCTTCCGAGTATGTGTGCAGCGGCAGTTCATCCGCGTCGCGCAGGCCGAATTTCTTGATTAGCATAGTCACGGACCCGGCGCTCGCGTGCTGCAGCGGGACTTTCACCTCGAGTTCATCGGACTTCGAAATCTTCCACTCTGCAGGGACAGCTTTCCCCTGCTCGTCCTTGAGCGTGATCTCGCTGGCGCAGCAAGCGTCAGGAGACTGGAGATGCAGAGTGTCTTCGCGCCCGACGATCAGCGCGCTGGCATCTTTTGAGGCGACGATCCAATGAGCGGGATGCGGCATTCGCAAATGGTAGTGCGGGCCGTCGAAGGGGCGGAATCCCCACACACCACGGATGGATGCGACGATTTCGGGATCAAGAGTGGCGGCCTGCAGCAACTGGGTTTCAATGGCAAACCCGCCACGCATAGGATCCGGCTGCGCGGGAATGTCCAACCCGGGACCTTGCTTCGCATCTACATGCAGGACGAAGTTGTGCGCGAGTTGCGTCGCGAAAACGAGCGGAGCGCCATCCGCCTGAAGCAAAAGCGTCGGCTTCCCTGCACAGAGCACCTGATTCTGATCCACAGCGCGAAGCGGAGGCGGCGGAGCGGCATGTACAGGCGGAAGTCCGACCACCAAAACAGACTTTGGATTGCGAAACGACGGAGGGTTGTTAAGCCGCAGGTTGAGATCGTTGTCCTTCGGCAGGGCGAGTGCGGGAATGTACTGATACTGAGCTGTGTGTGCCGTCGACAGAATCCGGGCGACATCGACAACCGCTCCAATGTAAGGGCTATAGTAACCACCGCGAGCGGTTGGCGTGGCGCTGATCTGTGCCAGCAAGTCTGACGACGGGCCGGAGGTCAGAGTCGCAACCATGGTCTGACTGTGGGCATCGTCGAGAACGAGTTGATCCGTGTTCTGGGTGAGACACGGGACCTGCTGCGCACTCGGCTTGTCAAAGCACTGCTGGTCCACCTTCATGTTGAGGCTGCGGGCGAGCAGTGTCGTGTGCGTCTTTGCCTGCTCCGGGTCGGTGATGTAGGTTTCGCGAAGGGCTTCCAGGTACCTTTCGAGACGCTGGCGATCGAGGCTGGCTTGCTGTAGATCCTGGGCGGCGCGGACGAATGCGCCAGGCTTGCCACGGACTGCTGCTCGCAATGTGCCGAATGCGCCGCCTGTTTCAGGGGCAAAGAAGATCAGCGCCTCCTCGGCCTCTTCGGGAACTACTACGAAGACGCCTTCCTCATGGACCGGTTTGCTCCAGGTCTCCACGCGTGTGAACCAGGATTCTGGCGGAGGATTCGTGGCGCCACGAAGGAACGCGATCACCATCAGATATCGCACCGACTGGCTGTCGGGCAGGTCGGGATGTACCCAGAGACGGTCGCCGGGTTGAAGATTCGGAACCTCGGAGATCGGCAGAGTGGTCCCGGCCCGTTGCACGCGAACCTGAACTTTTGGACCGATCAGGTCAAATGCTGCGCTTTCGGCGTGCAAAACACAGGTGAACACAGAACAGACCAGCACTATGCCTAAACCGAGGAACCAGAGCCTCCGGAACGAAGCCAACCTGTCGGTAAGACGCATGAATCCCTTTCCGAGTGCTCCACTCAAGAAGTCCATATTGTTGGGGCTTTTTGCCATTTTAACCGATCAGAATGGCCAAACCCGCCTCACTTGGACACGGCGGTGCGCACACCTTTGCGGGTATGAAAGAAATTTCACCGTACAGGTATGAAGAAAACTTCATCATGACCGTGTGACACAAACGTGATAGTGTCTTGCCAGAAGTTCCCCCCTTAGCCACGCCTTGCCCCAACATCTTGAAGGAGAATGAGTAATGCGAATTGCTCCCGCCCTCTCTGCCTGCGTACTGTTGCTGTTAGCAGCCACATTCTCAAGCGCTGCAGTTTACGTATATCCCAGCGGGACAACTTTCCCTCCGCAAGCCATCAATACGACTGGACCAGTGCAGTACATCACCTTGTACAACGATGGAAAGGCTAGTGTTACGGTCAACAGCGTGACCAGCAGTTTGAGCGTGTTCGCGGTAACCGGCGGAACCATTCCATACACGGTGCCGGGCAAGGGGTGGGCAACTTATCAGGTGCAGTTCACACCGATTTCGGCGACGACCTATAACGGCAAGCTAACTTTCACTCTATCCGGCGCCGGGAACCAGACGGTGAGTATTGTGGGCCAGGGGATCAGTACAAAAGCAATTCCGACACCCAGCGCCAGTTCACTGACATTTACGAATCAACATCTGGGTGCGAACGGCCCATCGCAGACATTGACGATCACCAACAACGGCACAACCCCCGTAAAACTGAACAACGTTCAGATCACGCAACCGTTCACGCAAACGGGCTTCAAGGCTACGACCTCGATTTCACCAGGAAAGTCGTTCAGCCTGCAGATCGGTTATGTACCGTACCTGATAGGAACGCGAGCTGGGACACTGACGCTGACCTATGACATCGCTGTAGCTCAAGAAGTGAGCCTCTGGGGCACATCCACCGATGCCGCGGGGTTGGGAATCAACTCATATCCAACGTTGCCGGGTGGAGTTCAAGGCGGGCCGTATCAAGCATACTTGAGCGCGGCAGGGGGCCAGCCTCCCTATACCTGGAGCATTTCCGGATCATTGCCAAGCGGACTGACACTTTCCGGTAACGGCGTAATTACGGGGACGATTGCATCGTCGGCAACGCTCGGAAACTATTCGCTGACTGCGACCGTGACGGACTCGTCTGATCCTGCACAGAGTGCGACCCAAAACGTAACAGTGGCAGTGGCTAAGACCACGGGAGCGAACTGCAATAACACGTCGTTCAACGCCTCGGATGGTTCCGGGCCGCTGGTGCCGATCATGGATCTGGGCACCAATCAATATCTCGGAGCGGAGTCCGGCGGACTGTACGCAAATGGGATCAACGTCGATGATCTGGGTCACCACGCGTATGGCCAGGGCCTGGCGGCCAGCATTCAACCTCTGGACAGCAATGGAAATCCCGATCCCAATGGAAAGTACGTTCTGCTTGCGGTGGGGCTCTCCGTCACCCAACAACTGATGAATCAGATTTCGCCGATGGCAAACCTGGATCCTGCGAAGAATTCGCACTTGGTGGTCGTGGATGGAGGAACGGGCGGAGGTACGGCGAACGCACTCATCACGACGCCATCATTCTTCGAGGCCATTATCAACAACTACCTGCCGAATGCGGGCGTAACGCCGAAGCAAGTCGTCGCAGTCTGGTTCATGGATGTGGATGGCGGCATGAGCGGAAAGTTCCCGAGCGATATGACAACGCTGCAGTCGCAGTTCGAGACTAATGCACAGATGCTGCTGACGAACTTCCCGAACCTGAAGATTGAATACGTCTCGAGCATTTACTACACCGGCTACTCCAATGGCATAAAGAACCTGAGCAACGAACCATGGACGTATGAGTCTGGGTTCGCGGTCAAGAACATGATTCAGGATCAACTCAATGGCAACGCCAACCTCAACTATGACCCAGCCAGAGGTCCGGTGTTGGCTCCCTGGATGGCTTGGGGACCTTACATGTGGGCAAACGGGATGATTCCGAGAAGCGATGGGCTCGTCTGGACGTGCAGCGACTTGCAGAACGACGGAACCCACCCCCAAGGCGGCGCAAAACTGAAGGCTAGCCAATTATTGCTGGATTTCCTGAAGCAGGATGCCACGGCAGCCCCGTGGTTCCTGGCTCCGGGTGCGAATCCATTTACCGATCAACCTTCAAACTGAAAATAGGCCCGGGCATTGCCGTAGCAGATGCCTTGGATTAACGGCTTCAACAGTGTGTCATCATCGGGCAGTTCGCCCCGGGTAACATCCTGCCCGATGATGTCACACAGAACACGCCGAAAATATTCATGCCGCGGATACGACATGAAGGAGCGCGAATCGGTCACCATGCCGATGAAGCGAGAGAGCAGACCAACGTTGGAAAGAGCGTTGATCTGAGCAGTGATTCCTTCCTTTTCGTCTAAGAACCACCACGCGCTCCCGTACTGAATCTTCCCTGGAACTTCTCCGCTCTGGAAACACCCAATCAGGGTAGCGAAAGAGAAAGTGTCGGCGGGATTGTTGTTGTACAGAATCATCTTCGGCAGAGCGTTTTCCCGCGCAAGTAGATCGAGGTAGGCCACCAGCGGACGGATCTGCTGGAAGTCACCAACAGTGTCGTAGCCCGTATCGGGACCCATTTGGCGGCGTGCAGCGGAATTCACGTTGCGGAGAGCACCCAGGTGAAGTTGCTTCGTCCATCCCTTTTCCGCGTCGAGGCGCCCGAAGAACAGCATCATGAACGAGGCGAACTGGACGCGTTCGTTTTCAGGCACGGGGCTTCCCGCCAGCGCGCGCGAAAAGATTGCGGCCGCCGATGCTTCAGAACATGAAGTGGCGAAGCAATGATCCAGGCCGTGATCGGAGAGACGACATCCCATGGAATGAAAAAAAACGTGCCGCTTGCGAAGTGCGTCGAGCAAAGTGGAAAGGTCGCGAATATCGATATTCGCAGCGCGCGTGAGCTTCTCGATCCATGGCTTGAAGTCTGAAGTGCCGATGGACAACGCTTTATCGGGACGAAATGCCGGAAACACACGCGCGGGCAGATTCGGCCTCGCCAGGCGCTGATGATGCGCGAGATCATCGCTGGGATCATCGGTGGTACAGACGACCTCCACGCGAAACTTCTTCAATATTTCCTGAGTAGTCAGGGTAGCGAGTTCCGCATTCGCGCGGTCCCAGATGGCTGGAGCGGACTGTTCATCGAGCAGATCCGCAATTCCGAAGTAGCGCTGCAACTCCAGATGCGTCCAATGGTAGAGCGGGTTGCGAAGCGTGTAAGGGACAGTTCGCGCCCACGCCAGAAATTTGTCGTAAGCAGGCGCATCTCCCGTGATGTACTTTTCGGGGATGCCGTTGGCGCGCATCGCCCGCCATTTGTAGTGATCGCCCTCGAGCCAGATCTCGAAGAGGTTGGCGAAGCGGCGGTTCTCGGCGAGATCCTTCGGCGGAAGGTGGCAGTGATAGTCCAGAATGGGCTGAGGCGCGGCGTATTCGTGATACAGTCGGCGGGCGACTTCGGTCGAAAGCAGGAAATTTTCGTCGAGAAAAGATTGCATGATCAACCGTTATCTGAGTTCCTCGGATCGACGTGGCACGAATCATATCAGTCTAGAAGTCTTGACGAGAAGGCGGCCACGTTGTGTAGTGCGTAGGTCCAGCATTCGTATACGGCGTTGAACACACCTCCATCATTGTCGAGCAGCAGCGAAACGCAGACGATAGCGTCGAGTTCTGAAAACACGGGTGGGAATGTACGCTGGCTCATCTGCGTGTTGCTTTTCTTTGCCGCATCCGTCAACTACATGGACCGGCAGGTCATCGGGCTGCTCAAACCCATGCTGCAGGTGCAGTTTGGTTGGACGGAAGTCGGCTACAGCAACATTATCCTCGCATTTCAACTGGCATATGGTGCCAGCCTGCTTTTCATTGGAAAACTCATTGACCGCCTTGGCACGAGGCTGGGATTCACGCTCGCTGTATTGTTCTGGAGCGTTTCGGCGATCGCTCATGCAGCCGCCGGTTCGGTCATTCAGTTCGCGGTGGCGCGATTCAGTTTGGGCGTTGGGGAGTCCGGGAGCTTTCCGGCATCGATCAAAGCGGTGGCTGAGTGGTTTCCAAAGAAAGAGCGTGCGCTGGCTACGGGACTGTTCAACTCCGGCAGCAACATCGGAGCGATCGTCACGCCGCTGATCGTGCCTTGGCTGACCATTCGTTTCGGGTGGAGAATGGCGTTCATAGGCACTGGGGCGCTCGGGGCGCTCTGGATCATTGCCTGGCTGGCCCTCTATCGCAGGCCTGAAGACAGCAAGCTTCTATCGGCGGAAGAGTTGGCGTACATCCGCAATGATCGCGAGAGCGCAGCTCCGGCGCCGGTTCCGTGGCGCGTCATGCTGCGATCGCGGCAAGCCTGGGCGGTCGGGCTGGGGAAGTTTTTCACCGATCCGATCTGGTGGGTGTACCTGTTCTGGATGCCGGACTTCTTGAATCGCAATTTGAAGCTTGATCTGAAGGGAATGGCGCTGCCTCTCTTCATCGTTTATACCGGAGCGTCCATTGGAAGTGTGGGTGGTGGATGGCTGTCCTCCTTCCTTCTCAAAAGAGGCTGGAGCGTCAATGCAAGCCGCAAAACCGCAATGCTGGCGTGCGCGCTCGCAGTAACCCCAATCATGCTGGCTGCGCGAACCTCGAATGCGTGGCTTGCCGTGCTCCTGGTCGCGATCGCTGCAGGCGCGCATCAGGGCTGGTCGGCCAACATTTACACGCTGGCATCTGACATGTTCCCCCGCGGGGCTGTCGCGTCTGTCGTAGGTTTCGGAACACTGCTCGGGTCGGCTGGTGGAATGATTATGTCCTACGGTGTGGGCGGCATTCTCCAACGCACGGGATCTTATATCCCCGTCTTCGTTTTGGCAGGGTCGGCTTACGTTGTGGCGCTTGCGTTCGTGCAAATACTCGCGCCCAGGCTCGAGCGAGCGGAAGTGTGATCGATTCTGCTGAAGCTTTTTGACAATAGAAATCCGCGAGCGTGCGTGCGCCGGCTCTGACCTTTCGTTACACTCTTGAGTTCCGATTTTAAGGAGACGCGCGTGAAGATCACGGACGCCAAGGTGTTCGTCACCTGCCCAGGCAGAAACTTCATCACTCTGAAGATCTACACCGACGAAGGCATCTTCGGGCTCGGCGACGCCACACTGAACGGGCGCGAGCTGGCGGTTGCGTCGTACTTGAGCGATCATCTGATTCCCTGCCTGATTGGGCGCGATCCCTCGCAGACAGAAGATATCTGGCAGTATTTGTATCGCGGTGCGTACTGGCGGCGCGGCCCCGTCACCATGACGGCGATCGCTGCTGTGGATATGGCTCTGTGGGATATCAAGGGCAAGGCGCTCAACACTCCTGTCTACAACCTGCTTGGAGGCGTGAGCCGTACGGGAGTCCTGGTGTACGGACATGCGAACGGCCGCGACATAGCGGAGACTGTAAATGAGGTCGCGAAGTACAAGGAGCAAGGATATCTGGCGGTCCGCGCACAGTCGGGAATTCCCGGGCTTCCATCCACCTACGGAGTCGCCAAGGACAAGCTCTTCTACGAACCTGCCGAAAAAGGACTACCTCCAGAGAATTCCTGGTCCACCGAAAAGTATCTGATGCATGTGCCCAAGCTGTTCGAGGCGCTGCGAGTAAAGTTTGGCAACGACCTGCATCTGCTGCATGACGTGCATCACCGGCTCACTCCGATTGAGGCGGCGCGACTGGGAAAGAGTCTCGAACCGTACCACCTATTCTGGCTCGAGGATGCCGTCGCCGCGGAACTGCAGGAAGGATTTCGGCTCATTCGACAGCACACGACTACGCCACTTGCGGTCGGAGAGGTCTTCAACGCGGTATGGGACACCCACGTTCTGATCACGGAGCAACTGATTGACTATCTCCGCATGACGGTCGTACACAGCGGAGGGCTGACACACATGAAGAAGGTTGCAGCCCTTGCGGAGATTTATCATGTTCGGACGGGATGTCATGGAGCGACGGATCTTTCTCCAGTCGCAATGGCCGCTGCGCTGAATTTCGATATCTCCATCAACAATTTCGGCCTTCAGGAGTACATGCGGCACACGGCTGAAACGGATGAGGTCTTTCCGCATGCTTACTACTTCGAAGCTGGTTTTTTGCATCCGGGAGACAGGCCGGGACTCGGTGTGGACTACGATGAAAAGCTTGCGGCGAAATATCCGTACGAGCGTGCGTATTTGCCTGTGAACCGCAAGCTCGATGGAACGATGTTCAACTGGTAGTAGCGGGATGTTTTTGCTAGTTCAAATTCTCTGACAGAGGAATCATGTATAAACCGCTGGATCTCGATGGAAACGTTGCTGTTGTCGTAGGCGGCAGCTCAGGTATCGGACGAACCCTTGCTCTGGGGCTTGCTCAAGGCGGCGCGGATGTTGTGTCAAGCGCCCGACGCATGGAACTGGTGAACACGTTGGCAGATGAGATCGAGGGTCTCGGCAAACGCTCGTTGCGAGTGACGTGCGACGTGGCCGATCGCGACTCTCTGGAGAATCTGCTGAAGGCGTGCGTCGACAAGTTTGGCAAAGTGGACATTCTGGTTAACGCAGCTGGCATTACGAAACGCGCACCGACGCTCGACTATGCCGAAGCGGACTGGAACAGGATTATGGAGACGAATCTCACCGGCACGCTGAGGGCTTGCCAGGTGTTCGGACTGCACATGATCGAGCGGCGTTATGGACGGATCGTCAACATCGCATCGATGGGATCTTTTCTCGCGCTCTTTGAGGTTGCCGCCTACAGTGCCAGCAAGTCGGCTGTGGCGTCTCTGACGAAGTCGCTCGCGATTGAATGGGCAAAACACGGCATCTGCGTCAACGCAATCGCTCCTGGATATTTTCGGACGCCTTTGAGCGAGAAGCTTCTCGTCGGCACTGGGCGCGGCAATGAGGTGCTGATGAGGACCCCCAGTGGACGATTCGGTGAACTGGAAGAACTGGTTGGAGCCGCAGTGTTTCTGGCTTCGGCGGCCGCGAGCTTTGTGACTGGGGTTGTGTTGCCCGTCGACGGTGGAGTTCTGGCCAGCGGCGTGAACCAATAAGCACCTGGAGTAAGGACGTATCCGCGGGTGGCCCCATTCTAAAATCGCGTCCTTGGCGAGTTTAGAGCGGGGGTTTTGACTTCATTCCAATCCCCCCGCTCAGGGAAGCTTGAACGGGGCTGCCTTTCTCTACGATTTCTTTCTCGCCGAGGCTACCGCGTTTACCAGCTCTCTGGCAGCTGCCGTGATCTTCTCCAAATTTCCTTCACGAAGCGCTTGCGCATCCACGAGATCGGCGCCTACGCCGAGAGCGAATGCCCCGGCTGCAATAAATTCCGCGGCATTTGCGGCGTTCACGCCTCCCGTCGGAATTAAATTGGCGCGCGGAAATGGAGCCTTGAGGGACTTCAAGTACTTCGGCCCACCCACGTTTCCGCAGGGAAATATTTTTACGATCTGTGCGCCCTGCTCCTGCGCATTCATCAACTCGGTAGGCGTGAGAGCCCCGGGGATGGCCAACTTCCCGTTCGCTCTGGCAACCGCGAGCACCGACACCGCCAACCCGGGACTCACCAGAAATTGAGCGCCCGCGCGAATACAGGACTCCGCCTGTTCCGCGTTCGTCACTGTACCAGCGCCGATCAGGACATCGCCGCCGCGCTTCTGTGACAACTCGCGAATCACCGTCACAGCATTGGGAACAGTCATGGTGATCTCGACCACCGGAATCCCGCCCGCGCAGATCGCTTCCACCGCGCGATTCGCCTCTTCCACAGAGGAGGCACGGATCACGGGAATAATCCCGATTTCGCCGACTCTACGGACAATCTCTTCAGCTCTCAGCTCAGTAGTTGTGGGCATAAAATCTCCAGATTCACCGCTCGATTCTCGCCGTTCGCGATGTCATCGCTTGCAATACTTCGGCCATCGTAGCCATGGTCGTATCTCCCGGCGTAGTCATCGCCAGTGCGCCATGCGCAGCCCCGCACTCGACCGACCACTGCGGATCTTTTCCTGACAAGAACCCGTATATCAGTCCTGAGGCGAACGAGTCACCTCCACCAACGCGATCATAGATTTCGAGATCCTGCCGGACGGGCGCTTCGTAGAACTCGCGATCGCAATAGCAAAGTGCGCCCCAGTCATTCCGGCTGGCGGTCTTGGCGTGGCGGAGCGTTGTTGCAATCACGGACATCGAAGGGTATTCCTTGACGACTCCTTCAATCATCTTCTTGAAGCCGCTTGGGTCCAGCTTAGAATGATGTTCGTCGAGCCCAGCGACAGAAAATCCAAGCGCCGCGGTAAAGTCTTCCTCGTTTCCGAGCATCACGTCAACGTACGGAGCAAGACGGCGGTTCACTTCCTGTGCTCTTGCCTTTCCGCCAATCGACTTCCAGAGCGACGCGCGGTAGTTCAAATCGTACGAGATAACAGCGCCAGATTGTTTAGCGGCCTGCATCGCCTCCTGAGCGACCAGAGGGCTAGTTTCGGAGAGAGCGCAGAAAATTCCGCCAGTGTGAAACCACCGTGCGCCATCCTGATCGAAAATCTGCTGCCAATCGATTTCTCCTGGCTTCAGTTGCGAAGCGGCAGTATGCCCGCGGTCGGAGCAGCCGACGGCGGCGCGCGCTCCGTATCCTCGCTCTGTGAAGTTGAGGCCGTTGCGCACCGTTCTGCCCACGCCATCGTATGGAACCCAGCGAACATACTTCTGGGAAACTCCACCTTGGAGCATGAGATCTTCGACAAGGCGTCCCACAGGATTGTCGGCTAGCGCTGTGACGATCGCCGAGTCCATACCGAAACAGCGGCGAAGGCCTCGGGCAACGTTATATTCGCCGCCGCCCTCCCATGCGCGGAAATAACGCGTCGTGGAAATTCTTTCGTCACCGGGATCGAGACGCAACATAACTTCGCCCAGGCTCACGAGATCCCAGAGGCAATCATCTTTCGGTTTGATTGTTAGCTTTGCCATGCTAAGGCTTGTTATTGGGGTGCTGCCCTCCAATGCGTCGATTTCAGAAAACGCTCTGATTGTAAATGAACTTACAGCTGCGTTTTACTTCTCCTGCATCGTTCCGCACAGGCCTGGGCAACCGGCTTGAGGCATCGCATAAGGTAACACTGAGATGCCGACGTCCTCACGCGTTGGGCTGCGAGCCGCGTTTCATTCGGAAAATAAATGGTATGCAGCGGTTTTCCCTGCTTGTATCGCAGGTGCAGTTCTGCTAAAAAGCTATGAATTAGTCCTCTTCGTCGCCGAATCTGGCTTGGTGAGTAAAAACTGAGGCAACTGCCTCTCAGCCGTCCGTCTCTAAGAGCGGACTTTTCTATAGGCGTCCAGAGTAAGCTCGTCCTGCGAGTCACCTGGACGTAAGACTTGGGCCCCAAAACCAAGTTGCTGGAGTCCGGATGCAGTTCAGCATCAGATCGGAACGAAGCGGGAGAATCCTTTTCCCGTTCCGATGGAGTTCTGCCCGTCTGAAGGTCCAGCGCTTCTTCTTATCGATTCCACAAACTGGTTTCAAATATTTGCTCTCCGCCGGAGGAAGAAATGGCGACACATCTCGTTCATATTGAGAATGACTCGGAGATCAAGCAGCGCCTGGAAGCAGAACGCGCTCGGTTGCGCAAGATTGCTGGACTCGACCGTCCTGACCACTTTCATCGTCCTGTAGAACGCGCATTCACCGCGGACGAACGGAGCAACGTCACAATTCTTTTCGGCGGCTTCACATGGAAGCACGAGGATCTGATCCGCGCAGTGTTTCAGGGCTGCGGATATCGGTGCGAGAAGCTTCCGGTACCCGACGTGCCAGCGTTCCAGACGGGCAAGGAGTTCGGAAATAACGGGCAGTGCAATCCTACGTACTTCACGGTCGGTAATCTTGTGCAGTATCTCCAGTTCCTCGAGAAAGAAGGAGTGCCGCGTCAGCAGATCCTGGATAACTACGTGTTCTTCACGGCGGGATCGTGCGGGCCGTGCCGCTTCGGTATGTATGAGGCGGAATATCGGTTCGCGCTGAAGAATGCCGGCTTTGACGGCTTCCGCGTACTGTTGTTTAAAGACAGCGACGGAATCAAAGCCGCATCCGGCGAGCCCGGATTGAAGTTCACCGTCGATTTCGGCTTCGGGATGCTGAACGCGATGCATTTGGGCGACGTGATCAACGATTTGATCTACCAGATTCGCCCGTACGAAGCCAACAAGGGCGACACAGATCGCATTTTCCGCGAAATGGTGGACGGACTCTGCCACGATCTGCGCAATCGCAAGGCATTCGAGATCGAGGAACGAGCCCCGGATTGGGCGAAGCCGAAGTTCAAAAACAACAAGATTCTGCGGAACACCTTCAACGTGTTCGGGAAATGGCACGAGCACATGTGGGGCAACGATTATCTCGAAGCTCTGCATACCGCGCGCGAGAAGATGAATTCCATCGAAGTCGATCGCACGCGAGTGAAGCCGCTGGTGAAGATCACTGGCGAGTTCTGGGCGCAGCTCACCGAAGGCGATGGAAACTTCCACATGTTCGATTTCCTGGAACGTGAGGGCGCGCAGGTGCTCGTGGAGCCGATCGCCACCTGGGTTGCGTACTTGATGTACCAGGCCAAGGCCCATGCCAAAGCGAAGTGGCCGGTCAACCGCCCTCACCGCAAGCCGGAGTGGTACGAGGTTAAGAAACAGTTCGCGAACTACATCGGATTACGCAAGAAGCTGTGGGGCATCGGAGCCGGCGAAAGAATGTGGAATTTCTTCTATCACCGGACCATCAAGAATATGGGTGGCATCACTCATCATCTTGCGCCACAGAGGGAGTTGGCGGAGCTAGCCGACCCCTTCTACAACCAGTTTGCACGTGGAGGCGAAGGACACCTCGAAGTCGGTAAAAACGTCTACTACACCGTGCATAAGATGTGTCACATGGTGCTGGCCCTGAAGCCGTTTGGATGCATGCCTTCATCACAATCGGATGGTGTGCAGTCCGCGGTCATCAACAAATTCAAGGACATGATCTTCCTGCCGATCGAAACCTCCGGAGAGGGCGAAGTCAATGCTCACAGCCGCGTACAGATGGCGCTCGGCGAGGCCAAGGTAAAGGCCAAGACCGAATTCGAAGAGTGCCTGAAATCCACCGGCAAGAGCATGAGCCAAATCCGCGAGTACATCGACGAGCATCCGGAGCTGAAGCGGCCGTTCTATCACGTGCCGCATCGCGAAGGCGTGGCTGGAACCGCGGCGCAGTTCATTCTTCACGTGAGCGAGCGCATCGACAAAGACACTCGTTTCTGGAAGCGGTCGCGAGTGCGCGTGGAGACTGTGCCGGCCATGTCTGGCGATTAACGTAACTTACCGCCGAGATCACAGACTCGCGGAGGTGCAGTTTCTATTGCGGGCGAGATCTTGGCGGTTGCGTCTTTTGAGGGAATGAATTCATGCACGATCACAAGGGTCCGCAGCTCATCCAGATTGCTCCTCTTGACGTTCCGAAACCGCCGGTCCCGCAGGCGCGGCATGCACATGGTCACGATCATCACACCAAGTTTCTGGTTGGCCTTGACGTCGGTTCAACCACAGTAAAGGCAGTGGTCGTCGAAGCAGCGACTGACCAAGTACTCTGGCAGGACTATCAGCGGCACGAGACCAAGCAACCCGAGAAGACGCTCGAGTTCCTGAAGCGCATGGAGTCGGAAGTTGGCATCAACCGGCACAACACGCGGATGTTTCTGACCGGATCGGGCGGAACCGGAATTGCAGAGCAAATCGGTGCGAAGTTCGTGCAGGAAGTCACGGCTGTTTCCCTGGCTGTCGAGAAGCTGCATCCCGAAGTGTATTCGGTGATTGAATTGGGCGGGCAGGACGCGAAGATCATCGTCTTCAAAGACGATGACGAGACCGGGCGCAAGAAAAAAATTCCGTCGATGAACGACAAATGCGCGGGCGGAACAGGTGCGGTCATCGACAAAATCAATGCCAAGCTCAAGATTCCGACCGAGCTGCTCGCGCAGCAGAACTATCGCGGTGTCAAACTGCACAAAGTGGCCGGCAAATGCGGCGTGTTCGCCGAAACCGACATCAACAGCCTGCAAAAGGTCGGCACGCCCTCTGACGAGCTTATGGCGTCTCTCTTCGAAGCCATCGTTCTGCAGAATTTGAGCGTTCTCACGCGAGGGCATACGCTGCGGCCGCATGTGTTGCTGTTAGGCGGCCCGAACAGCTTCATCAAGGGAATGCGCGAAGCATGGCAGGCGAATATTCCCCGCATGTGGCAGGAGCGCAAGGTTCAAATTCCCGAAGGAGCTAAGCCGGAAGATCTCATTAAGGTTCCGCAGAATGCGCAGTATTTCGCGGCCCTTGGCGCCGTTGAGTTCGGGCGCAGCGAAGAAGATTGCATCGGTTGCTACACCGGGTACGAGCGGCTCCTTCATTACATCGACTACGGACGTCAGGAAGAGAAGGCAAAGTCTGGCGGCAAAGGACTGGTTGAGAAGCCTGAGGATCTCAACGTATTCCAGGAGTCGTACAAGCGAAAGAAGTTTACGCCTGCAGTGTTTCAGAGCGGGACGACAGTCGGTGGATTCATCGGAATCGACGGCGGGTCCACTTCGACCAAGGCTGTTTTGCTCGACGAAAACGGCGACATTCTGTGCAAGTCGTATCAACTCTCGAACGGCAATCCGATTCAGGACACGATCGAGATGTTCGAAAACCTGCGAGGACAGGTCGAGAAGCAGAACGCCAAACTCGAAGTGCTGGGCGTCGCCACGACGGGATACGCCAAGGACATTCTGAAAGACGTCCTGAACGCCGACGTAGCACTGGTGGAGACTGTTGCTCATACCGAGTCGGCGCTGAAGTTCTATGAAGATCCACACGTGATCGTGGATGTCGGCGGTCAGGACATCAAGATCATCATCCTGCACAACGGGCGGGTGAAAGACTTTAAGCTGAACACCCAATGCTCGGCCGGTAACGGATACTTCCTGCAATCCACTGCGGAAGGATTTGGACTCAGCGTAAATCAATACGCAGATCTCGCGTTCTCGGCGCAAGCTATGCCCGTCTTCGGATATGGCTGCGCGGTTTTCATGCAATCGGATATCGTGAACTTCCAGCGGCAGGGATGGCGAGCCGAAGAGATTCTCGCCGGACTTGCGGCTGTGCTGCCGAAGAATGTGTTCCTGTATGTCGCCAGCATCCCGAACCTGGCTGCACTCGGATCGCGTTTCGTCCTGCAAGGTGGCACGCAGAACAATCTCGCAGTGGTCAAAGCCGAGGTCGATTTCATCCGGAATAGCTTTCGGGCCACGGGCAAGCAGCCGGAGATCATTGTCCACGAACATTGCGGAGAATCTGGCGCCATCGGCGCCGCCCAGGAATCGTTGCGTTTGTGGCGAAATGGCCAGACGACTACGTTCGTGGGACTTGATGCCGTTCGCAAGATCGAATACCGCACGACGCGCAACGAAGATACGCGCTGCCATTTCTGCAAGAACGACTGCCTGCGGACATTCATCGACATCCGGACGCAGCCGAAGAATGACATGAGCTTCGTTCCCATTCAAAAAGTCACAAAAGTTCCGCTCATGCACGGCGAGCAGCGCTTGATTATCGCTACGTGCGAAAAGGGCACCGTCGAAGATGTTAACGACATGAAGGAGATTAAGGCGGGGCTCGACTCCATTCGTGCGCAGCACCCGAACTTCGTCGACTATGCCTCGAAAGAAGTATTCCGTCCGGTGAATGCGAAGAGCGTGGCCGATCCTCTCCCCACCAAAGGCTGGGCCGGCTGGCGCAAAGGCGACAAAGAACGCCGCGCCCTGATGGAGAACCGTAAGAAAGTCCGTATCGGCATCCCGCGCGTGCTTAACATCTACACCTACGCGCCCCTGTTCAACGCATACTTCGAAAGCCTGGGCGTACAACCGGAGAACGTCATCTACTCCGACTACACCAGCTCAGAACTGTATCGCGCGGGAGCGAGCCGCGGAGCCATCGACCCCTGCTTCCCTGCCAAGATCGGCATCTCGCACGTGTACAACCTGCTTCAGGAGAAGCATCGCAAGAAGCCGCTCGATGCGATCTTCTTCCCGATGTACGACGTGCTGCATTCTCCGCTCGTAAAGATCGTTGCCGCGAACGCATGTCCTACGGTCACGGCGACTCCTGAGACGGTGAAGGCGGCGTTCACGAAAGAGAACGACGTCTTTGCCGAGCACAACGTGAAGTACATCGATCCGGTGTTGAATTTCGCAGACCGGAAGCTCTTTGCGCACCAGATGCTGCAAGCGTGGCAACCTGTGCTCGGGCTTTCTCTGGAAGAGAATGACCGCGCAGTAGAGTCCGGATTCGCCGCGCTGAAAGATTACGAAGCCAATATCCGTCAACGCGCGCGCCAGGTTCTAGATCAACTCGAGCGCGAGGACCGCATCGGCATCGTCATGCTCGGGCGGCCGTACCATCACGACCCAGGGCTTAATCACGAAATTCTGGACGAATTCCAGAAACTGGGCTATCCAATCTTCTCGCAGAACACGCTCCCCATTGATGACGACCTGCTGGAGCGGCTCTTCGGCGAGGAGGTGCGCGCGGGATCGATCAGCAGCCCGCTTGACATCACCGACGCCTGGAAGAATTCGTACTCATGCAGCACGAACCACAAAGTCTGGGCGGCAAAGTTCACGGCGAGGCATCCGAACCTGGTCGCGCTGGAGATGTCGAGCTTCAAATGCGGGCACGATGCACCGATCTATGGCGTAATCGAAGGCATCATCGAGCAGTCCGGCACCCCTTATTTCTGCTTCAAGGATTTGGACGAAAACAAGCCAACCGGATCGATCAGGATCCGAGTCGAGACCATCGATTACTTCCTGCGCCGCTATCGCGAAGAGGTCATCCGTAAGCGGAAAGCTACGCAGGATATAGAGGCTCAGCTTGCAGCACTCGAAGCGCAACTGCGGCGCGAGAAGTATGGGGACACGCCGCCTATTCCGGCACTGCAGCCTGAGGCACAGGGCATGGCTGCCGACTGATCCTGCCGTCGTTAACCAATCACGCGGGGGAAAACCTTCTCTCCCCCGTATCTGGAGTTGCAAACTTTTGCTCCCACCGCCTGCCTCCAATCAGGTCTAAACCCCGTATTTTCAGCAATTCACGTTGACAGCTCCCGCGGATAACGATATGCTGCGGGCCTCCGCTCCCCCCAGTGGAGATTTGGGGCTCTGCTGTGCAAGGGAATTCTTCCACTCAGGTCACTCAGTTACTGGGCCGCTGGCGCAGCGGCGACCGTGAGGCGTTGGACGCCCTCGTGCCTCTGGTCTATGACGAGCTGAAGCGCATCGCCCAGCGATATCTGCGCAATGAGCGCCCCGGACACACCCTTCAAAGCACCGCGCTCGTGCATGAGGCCTACGTTCGCCTGACGAATCAGCAACTTCCGCAATGGCAGAACCGGGCACACTTCTTCGCTGTGGCGGCACAATTGATGCGTCAGATCCTGGTAGACCATGCCCGGGCGCACCGGGCCGACAAACGAGGCGGCGGAGCCTGCAAGCTCACCCTGGAAGACGCCGAACAGAGTGTGAGGCAAGTGGATGTTGATGTCGTCGCCTTGGATGACGCGCTAAAGACCCTCTCTACCATGGATCCGCAGCAGGGCAAGGTCGTGGAGCTCAAATTCTTTGGCGGCCTGTCGATCGAAGATACAGCCGAGGTTCTTGGGATCTCGTCCTCAACCGTAAAACGTGACTGGATCACCGCACGCGCCTGGCTGCATCGCGAGCTCGACCGGAGCGCAACCCTATGAATCCCGAACGCTGGCAGCAGGTGCGAGAGGCACTGGATCGGGCAATCGCTGTCTCGGACGAAGAGCGGCCCGGTTTTCTGGACAGACTCTGCTCAGGGGATAGCGAACTACGCGCCGAAGTAGAGTCTCTGCTGCACTCACATGAAGATGCGGGCACCGAATTCCTGCAGAAACCGGCTCTGGATCTTGCTAGCGATGCTGCGCATGGGTCCAAGGCCAGGATTGGGCGCCGAATCGGGGTTTATCTCGTCCTCGAACAGATCGGCGAAGGGGGCATGGGGGAGGTCTACCGCGCTGTCCGTGCCGATGGCCAATACGATAAAGAGGTGGCAATCAAACTGGTGCGGGCGGGGCTGGATCGATCTTCCGTCCTGGAGCGCTTTCGGCACGAACGGCAAGTTCTTGCCTCCCTGGATCACCCCAACATCGCGCGTCTGTTCGACGGCGGCACCACCGATGACGGCATTCCCTATTTGGTGATGGAGCTGATCGAAGGCACTCCGATCGACGCGTACTGCGATGCTCATCGGCTTACGGTTACAGAGCGCCTTCGGCTTTTTTTACAGGTGTGCTCGGCCGTTCAGTATGCCCATCAGCGGCTGGTCATCCATCGCGATATCAAGCCCGGCAATATTCTTGTCACTAAAGAGGGCATTCCCAAACTGCTGGATTTTGGCATCGCCAAGATACTCGATCCGGCGGCCACCGCCAGCGCGACACTGATCAACCCCATGACGCCGGAATACGCCAGCCCGGAGCAGGTTCGCGGGGAGCCTATCACAACGGCGACCGACGTCTATTCCCTCGGCGTGGTGCTCTACCAACTGCTGACGGGGCGCTCTCCCTATCCCAAGGACACGCGAGCCCCACACGAGTTGGCTCGCGCCATCTGCGAACACGAACCCGCTCGCCCGAGCACCGTAGCGTCGAGGCCACTTTGAGCCGGGAATCGGCTGCTGCGCTTCTCACGGCGGAATCGCTCAGCGCCGTCAGAGAGGGCACACCGGCGAAGTTGCGCCGCCGCCTCCGCGGCGATCTTGACACCATCGTTCGCCGCTCGATGCACAAAGAACCGGCGCGGCGCTACGCCTCAGTGGAGCAGTTCTCCGAAGACATTCGTCGCCATCTCGAAGGACGGCCTGTCACTGCCAGAAGTGACTCGTGGACCTACCGCGCAGGAAAGTTCGCTACCCGTCACAAGCTCGGAGTCGCCTCAACGGCGCTGATTGCGATCGCCATTGCTGGCGGTGTCGGCGCCACCATTCGCGAGGCCCGAATCGCTGCCATCAATGAGAAACGCGCAGAAGACCGGTTCGATGACGTACGGAAACTGGCGAACTCGCTGATGTTCGAGATCCATGATGCCATCCGCGACTTGCCCGGTTCGACTCCAGCCAGACGACTGCTCGTTACCCGTGCGCTCGAGTATCTCGACAATTTGGGTACCCAGTCCAAGGGGGACGTGTCGCTCCAAAAAGAGATCGCAGCCGCTTACGACCGAGTAGGTGATGTGCTGGGATATCCGTACGCGGCGAACCTCGGAGATCAGAACGGCGCCCTGCAGAGCTACCACAAGGCTCTCTCGATTCGTGAATCACTGATTGCCACAACGCCCAACGATGCGACGCTTAAGCGCGAGCTGGTGGGAACCTATTTCCGGCTCGCTCAGGTGCTCGAATCGGTTGGAAACTTTCAAGAAGCACTTGCCACTCTTGACAAGGCGAGGCCGATCGCGGAGCAGCTGGCAACCAACAGCAACGATCCCAATCTGGCGGACCATTACGGAGGCGTGTATTACTTCACAGCCCTCATTCAAGTTCGCACAGGGGATGCCGTTGCGGCATTGGACAACTATCGTCGCGGCGCGTCCATCCGTGAAGCCGCACTGCAGAACCATCCAAACGACCCGCTGCTGCGAACGCATTTGGCGGCGGACTATGGAGGTCTCGCAAGATGCTACGCAATGAAGCGGGACTACGCTCATGCCATTGAACTACAGTCCCGAGGAACAAAGATTCTGGCGGAAATCGCTAAAACGAATACCGGCAACACGACAGTTACCGAGTTCTGGGGAGAAGGTCTCAACCTCTTGGCAGATTATCGCCTCGAAGGTGGGGACGCCTCATCGGCATTGAACACCTACCGGGATGCGCACAAGGTGTTTGGCAATCTGCTGGCCGCAGATCCGAAGAATTCTTTGGCAAACTCCAACTTCAGCTTCAGCAATTTGGGAATCGCCAAGAGCCTTCTTGCTTTGGGAAAACGTACCGAGGCGCTCAACGCATATCGTGAATCGGTCGCAATCTTTGAAGGGATGTCGCCAAAAACTTCCAGCAATCGCTACCTGCGTAGCGGGCTTGCAACGGGCTATTCGGGGCTGGGGGAAGCATATTCCGCCCTGGCGAAAACGCCTGAGACGGCAGCGAATTTTCGTGCGCAATATTGGAGCAAAGCGGAGGCCGCTTGTCTCGAAAGCGTAGCGATCTGGAAAGACAAAGAGAAGCGAGGCGAGCTGGAGAACGACGAACGGGAGTCACTCGATGACGCTGCCCGATGCGCGGATTCGGCTCGAACAAAGCTCCGTATCCGCCAGCAGAACTAGATCGCGCCCCGGAGTAAATCGGCAGGAATAAAAGGAACTCGGTTGCATCCACTTCGGGAGGGAGATTTGGAGGCGCGGGTCGGAATCGAACCGACGCATAAAGGTTTTGCAGACCTCTCCCTTACCACTTGGGTACCGCGCCCCTGCTCAGTACGTCGGCGTTCCGTAACGGATAAGCCCGTGTGCGGAGCACGAATGAAACAAGGAAAATCTGGAGCGGGAGACGGGATTTGAACCCGCGACTTCGACCTTGGCAAGGTCGCACTCTACCACTGAGTTACTCCCGCTCGACGTAAAAAATTATACCCCATTTGCCGGCGGAAGCGCCGTTGTCCACGACGCGCTGCATTACCGCTGTGCACCGACTGTCACGCCAGTTCCAGTTCGATCTTCTTCGCCGCCCGGTCAAGCTTTGTGATGCGAAAGCTGCGGATCTGGCCGGCGCGGGCTGGCTCCGGTTTCGGCGGCCCGCCGCTGCCTGTCTTCCAGCGCGCCTGCAGCATCGAGCTGAGCGAAGACAGATCGGCTTTAGCCGGTTTCGCGCTTTCGAGCTGACCAGCAGGCGAGCCCATCATCTTGCAACTCGCAAAGATGCCCTCGCCCAATTCGACCCGCGCCTGACTCGCAGAGTCGTCCATCAGTCGTCCGGTTACGACGTCCCCTTCTTTGTGTTCCTCGAGGTACTCGTCCAGCCCCGTGGGAACGAGTTGTTTCATGCCCAGCCGCATCTGGCGCTTCGCCGGATCCACCGCCAGCACTACAGCCTTGACGATTTGGCCCACTCTGAGGACGTCGGCAGGCTGGTTGATCCGTTTTTCGGCGCTGATGTCGCTGACGTGGACCATGCCCTCGACTCCTTCCGCTAGTTGCACGAATGCACCGAACTTCGTCAGGCTGGTGATCGGACCCTCAACGCCCGACCCGACTGGAAATCTCTGCGGAATCTCGATCCACGGGTCGCCCAACGCTTGCTTGAGCCCGAGCGACATGCGGCGCTCGGCGGCGTTTACACCAAGAAGGATGACCTCCACAGTCTCGCCCTGCTTCACCACGTCGCTGGCTTTCCGCACCTTGCCCTTCGCCCACGACATCTCCGAGATATGGATCAAGCCTTCAATGCCCGCTTCGAGTTCCACAAACGCGCCGAAGTCCACCAGTCGCGTCACTGTGCCGCGGACGCGGTCTCCAATTTTGTATTTGCCGGCCACGGCGTCCCAAGGATGCGGTTGCAGTTGCTTCAGTCCAACCGAGATGCGGCGCTTGTCGCCTTCCGACGCGAGCTTCAAAACTTTCACTTCCAACTGCTGTCCCACCGATAGGACATCCGCGGGTTTGTTGACGCGTCCCCACGCGATGTCGCTCACATGCAGCAGGCCATCGACGCCGCCAAGGTCCACAAACGCACCATAGTCGGTCAGGCTGCGCACTGTGCCGCTGATCGTGTCTCCTTCTTTGATCTGCCCGTAGAGGCGGTCGCGCGTGATACGCTCTTCTTCTTCAGCGACCGCGCGGCGGTCGACCACGACGTCTTCGTCGGCCACGTCCAGCTTGATGATCCGGCAGCGGATTTCCTGCCCAACCAGTTTCTCCATCTCGGAAGCTTCACGCACTCCGCTGCGAGAAGCCGGCATGAAGGCGCGCACACCAACATCGACGCTGAATCCACCCTTCACAACCGCGGTGACTGTTCCCAGAACGGCCGATTTCTCAGCGAAGGCCTTCTCGAGCGCGGACCAATCCATAGGGCGCTCGACTTTGAAGCGGGAAAGCTCGTAGTAGCCGTCGAGATCGCGGCCCTTCACCGTCACCAGCGCCTTGTCCCCGGGCTTCAGCGTTTCGCCCTGCAGTGCGGAAAGAGGCAAGATGCCTTCGGACTTGAAGCCGATGTCGAAGAACACGGCCTCGGCGTTTACCGCGATGACGGTCGCCTCTAGCTGCCTGCCGCCCTCAACTTTGCGGGAGTGGCTCTTCTGATACTCGGAAAAGATCTCGCCGAACGACTCTGTGCTTTCGGCAAGCTGGGTTTCTGGTGTTTGGGAGTTGGAGGCTTCTGGATCAGACATGAAAGGTTTACTGCCCTCGGCTGCGGAATTGATCTATCAGGATATCGCGAAACTCAGTGCAGCGCCCACTGCGGATCTTCTTCGGGCCTGACGATCTGGCCGTCTCGCATGTGGATGATGCGGTCGCCGTACTTGGCAGCCTCGGGATTGTGCGTGATCATCAGCACCGTCTGCCCGAGTTCCTGGTTCGATTTGCGAAGCATGCTCAAAACCGCGTCGGAGTTCTTGGTATCAAGATTTCCCGTCGGCTCGTCGGCCAGAACGACCGTGGGCTTATTGATCAGAGCGCGTGCAAGGGCGACGCGCTGCTGTTCTCCACCGGAGAGTTCCGATGGACGATGGTCCAGTCGCTTGGCAATGCCGAGGAGTTCGGTGATGCGGTTGAAATGTTCAGAGTCGCGGTTGCCATTGCCCGAGATCTCCTTCGCCATCAGGATATTGGAGCGCGCATCAAGCGTCGGCAGCAGGTTGAACTTCTGGAATACGAAGCCGATCTTGCGCTTGCGCATGCGGGTACGCTCGCCATCTGAGAGTTTCGCCAGGTCGTCGCCGTCGAGGACGACGCTGCCGCCGTCGGGATGCGTGAGTCCGCCGAGCAGATAGAAAAGCGTGGACTTGCCGCTGCCCGAGGGGCCGACAACAGTGACGAACTCACCCTTCTGCACGTCAAAAGAGATTCCGCGCAGCGCCTGGACTTCAATTTTGCCTACGTGATACGTCTTGCGCAGGTCTTTGGCTTCAATGAATGCGGCCATGCCTGAAGGAATCTTACACGAAGGTAGGCGAACCTGAACTCACGAGAGATGAGCTCTCGCAACATAAAGGACGAGCATGATTTGCGGTCAGACGGCGCCGATGACGTGGCCGGTGAGTGGAACGGCTGGTCGCTGCTGAAACATCTTCTTTGGGCCGCGTTTTCTGACCAGCAGCAACCGGACTTTCTCCAGCAGATCAGCCGGCGAATACATCCCTTTGGTCAAGAACACGTCTGCCTCGGAGGCATGATCGTAGATACGAACCTTGCTCGAAATCAGGATCGCTGGAGTGTGCGGCGACAAATCCTTGATCTTCGCGATCAGTTGCGGGCCATCCAGCCCAGGCATTGCCATATCTGCGATGACAAGATCGATGCCGCCCTGCACAAAGCGGGCAAACGCCTCTTCTCCGCGCTTGAAACTTGCGACGCGATAACCGCGAGTCTCCAGCATAACTTTTCGGTGGGAAAGCGACTGTTCGTTATCATCGACGCAGAGGATGGTTCGCTTAGGTTTCATCAGCCCTTCAGGATTTTCTCGGCGACTTGCAAGCAAGAGCGCCGCGAAAAACTTTTCTCAATATGAAGAATGTCAGAGCGAGATGGATGCTACTGGCAAACCGATGCGACTGTAAAGTAGCGTCGATGCTAATGGGACTTTCTGGCTATTGCTTTTGTGAACAGCAAATGCACAACAGTGTTTTCCGCACGTTGCGTCATGTGAGTTACAGAAAGACTTCGCCGCGGATTACCTCGACTGCATTGCCCCCGACGCGGACGTTAACTATCCGGTTATCGCGGCGTGATGCGCGCACGAAAATCCGACTCGGACGTTGCATCTCAATGCCCTGCTCGATGAGAACGCGCTGATCCGGTTGAGCAACTCCGTGAGCCACCATCCACGCAGCTGTGCAGCCGGCCGCAGAACCCGTCGCAGGGTCTTCACCGTTGTAAAAGAGCATGCGCGCGTGCAAAGCGGCGTCGGGAGCGAGAGTTTCGCGGCTTACGAAGTAAAAAAACTTACCCCCGGCCTGCTTGAGATAGTCGGAAGCGCGATGAACATCTACCCGCAGATTCTCAGCAATTGCGAGGGATTTCAGTGGAACAATGACAAAGGCGACGCCCGTCGAGATCGTTTCGATCGGCAAATTGGAATCGAAATCGTCCGCGTTCAGTCCTGTGGCACGGGCGACAGCTTCGCGATCATGCTGCGCACCGAAAATAGGATCGACCTGCGTCATCTCGCCGAATGCGGGCTGCCCCGTCGAGTCTTCGAATCGCACTGGAACCTTACCCACGTTCAACTCAAGTATGACCTGTGCGGAACCAGTGTCCCCGCGCAATGCAAATGCAGTTCCGAGCGTTGGATGACCGGCAAACGGGAGTTCTTCCTGCACGGTAAAGATGCGAACCCGGATACCACGCTCGCGCTCAACTTCGGCATTCCGCGGAAGGATGAACGTGGTTTCCGAGAGGTTCATTTCTTTCGCAATCGACTGCATGTCGGAATCGCTCAGTCCACGCGCGTCCGAAAAAACCGCGAGAGAGTTGCCCTCCAGCGGCTTGGCGGAAAATACGTCCCACTGCGTCATCGCGAAATGGCGAGATTGTTTGCTCATTGCTTCTTCACTGATCTCCAATATCCAAAGGAACGATGAGAAACGGCGCGCCCGCGATGCAGAAAGATGCGCTGCTAGCCGTCACAAACCACGGGACGCGGTTGACAGCAAAATTCGGCGCGCCTATCCTAACCCATATGTTTCGTCCCCATGCGGCCGGCAGGATGTGTTGTTGTTGCCTGATGCCGGCGTGTGGATAGGGACTCAGCGAAATTCTTCCCATCCCACCCGGCGAAAACGGGTGGGTTTTGTTTTCACCCGCTTCCAGTTGGGCGCCGACGGGCGGCTTTCGGAATCCTAGCGAACTGAATCAGAGGAGAATTCTATGACTACCGCGACAGCAAGCGAGACCTACACCGTTCCCAGAATCAACGACACGGCCCCGGACTTCACCGCCGATACTACGCAAGGCACAATCCATTTTCACGACTGGATCGGCGACGGCTGGGCTGTTCTGTTTTCGCATCCGAAGGACTTCACTCCGGTGTGCACCACCGAACTCGGATACATGGCGAAGCTACAGCCCGAGTTCCAAAAGCGCAACGTGAAGATTCTCGGCCTGAGTGTCGATCCCGTCACCAACCACAGCAAGTGGGCGGCGGATATCGAGGAAACCCAGGGCGCCAAGGTGACTTATCCCATGATCGGCGACCCGCAACTCAAAATTGCAAAGCTCTATGGCATGCTTCCGGCGGAGGCGGGAGAAACTTGCGAGGGCCGCACGCCGAATGACAATGCGACGGTGCGAACGGTTTTTGTGGTTGGGCCCGACAAGAAAATCAAACTGCAGTTGAGCTATCCGATGAGCACGGGACGCAACTTCGACGAGATCTTGCGCGTCATCGATTCCCTGCAGCTAACAGCCAAACACCAGGTCTCCACGCCAGTAAACTGGAAGCCGGGAGAGGACGTCATCATCAGCGGTTCGGTATCGAATGAAGAAGCCGCGAAAAAATATCCTGGCGGATGGAAGACCTTAAAGCCTTATCTGCGGGTCGTCGCTCAACCCAAGTAAAATTCTGGCGACCGGAAATGAGGCCGCGAATCGCACGTACTCCTTCAACGTTGAGTCCGTGCCATCCGCGGCCTTCTCTTGCGCAAAATAGATTACGGGTCGGCACCCTTTTGCGCAGGAGCTTAGAGTCGCTAGTTCTCTGCCAGGTCCGCAACCGCACAGAACGTTGCCGGATCCTGATTGACCGTTCGTAGCTGTTCGGCATTGATCGCAGCACTGCGGATGCGGGCAGAGAGTTGCAGAATGCCACACCAGTCTTCCTCGCCCATAGCAGTTCTCAGACGGCGCTGCGCCCGCTCCCAGTACGGCAGCGCCATATTGAAAGCGGCTTCGCCTTTGGGCGTGAGGCTGTAAATGCGCTCGCCATGCCGCTCTCCCCTCCGGATCTGTATGAGTTCCTTCCTACGAAGACCTCCAAAGCGTCGGGACAGCGTCGGGACAGCGATGGCGAACTCCCGCGCGAAATCGCATTGCGCGATTTCCCCAGCGGCTCGAATCGCCTGCAATATCAGGAATTGGGTCGCTTTCAGTCCTGTCGGAGCCAGAACTAGATCGTAGAACTGGGTTACCGCACGCGCGGCAGTTCGCAGCGCGGCAAAGGCTGATGGCATAGGCTCCGCTTCACGGCTGCCGACAGATAATGTGGCAAACATTTGCTCAGGCGGTTTCGTTTCTGGTTGGCGAGCTTCGCTAGGGTTGAAGACAACAGGTCGTTCCACGGCATATCCTCCGTTGCGGAAGTGCAAATTCGTATGGTCCTTGTGGCGTGCTCGCGTGCGCCTTCGCCAGTGCGCCGCGTGCTGAAGGATTCGAACTTCACCCGCGTGCAGAAAGGTAGCGCGCAGACCAGCAGAAGTCCGCGGCTATCTCGGTTCTTTATATTTTTACGTTCCTATGCAGTTCCTCATCATGGCCAACGTTTGGGGAGAACGAGCGGGACCCTCCAAACACGAATGGGAAGAGTTGATCTAACCTATCCGCGTCCTGAGATGACATCTTTGCTGTAGGGGAAGCCAGGAAAATGCAGTAAGTTCGGTATTTTGCACAGCAGCAATTCCCGAATCTTCTCATTGAAAACAGGCATGCGTAGGGTGTCATGCCTGCTGCGCCCTGAGGCCGTGGACATGTGAGCATGCTCTCAGGAATGAGATTTGCTGAAATCGTCCACTCTGAGACAGAATCATTGGGGCGATTGGTCTCGGTCTTCGCCCATCGGTACGGAAGCGCATGCGGTCCGGTGATCGTCCCGGTCTTCAAAACCGGCGGGTGGCAGGCAATCCTGTCACCGGTGGGTTCGACTCCCACTCGCTTCCGCCATTTGCTTTCAACAATTTACATTTAGAATGTGTTGGAATCTGTGTCAGGAACTCAGATTTGAGTCGCGGGTTCGCGATACTGAGCACTTCAACGCGCCGGAAATTGAAATATCAACTCGGGCTGTTCGAGCAGTACTTGGCCGCTCGCTCGAAATTCTTCCCGCATGAAATGACGGCCGATGAGTCGTTTTCCAATTAACTTCCGGTTTGCCCCGATGCAGGACCAACGGGGATGTCCAGCGGGAGCCGCAGAAGCTAGTTTGTCCCGTGAACAGGCGCTGGTATGTTGGCGTGCGCGATCAGCGCGGTGAACCGCGGCTCGCCGCGCAGAGACTTCAAATCTTCGTGGCTTGCCATGTTGGCAACGTCTGGAGACCCGAGATCGGCGGCCTTGCGGAGGTATTCGAGGGCTCGGTCGCGACGTCCGGCGACGGCTGCGCCGCAGGCGAAGCTGTACCACGCCGTAGCCAGCACCCCTTTATCGGAGGAGCGCTGCGCGGTTTGCAGAGCTTCCTGAAAGAGACTTTCCGCCTTGGCGAATTGCTTTTCGTGGCTCAGCGTTATGCCCAATGCCTCCATTGCGATCAGCGTGTCCGGATGCTGGGGACCGGAAACGCGGCGGTAGATGGTCAGCACCTCGGCGCGCACTGTCGCGGCGTCCGAGTATCGGTTTTCCCCGGTTAGCGTGTCCGCGAATTCAACCAGAAAACTCCTGNTTTGCGGATGTTCAGGTCCAAAAACACGGCGTCCGGTCCCCAACGTTGAACGTTGCAACTTCTCGGCCTCCGTCGGTGGTTCCCTCAACCAGCGGATAAACCACGCTGTTGCTCACATAGCATGTGCTGAAGGTGTGCCTGTTGGCAGCAAACGAAGGCAACTCATTTGCGGTTGGGGCCATGACCTCCATCGGGAGATGTGAGTAAGTTGAGGACTGCCAGTGGAGAGAGGGCGCGTCGGGAGGCTCTGGCAACCGCAACAGGAAGAGCCCTTCGTCCGTTAACCTTAATCACACCGCCACAATTCAGCTTCAGTTGCTTCCGAGCAAAGTGCTGCCGGCCGAAATGCAGCGGTTCTCTTGTGCTGTAGCTCGTTAGCAGGATCGAGGGCGGCTCGTGCGTGTTGACGTGCTACTTTATTTTCTCCCCCTGCCAGTTCAGTTGCGACATAGGCTTCGAGCATTCTCTTTGCATCTGTTGGACTCGCTTCGACATCATCCAGACTCTTGTGGCGACTGGGCTCAGAGACAGTCTGCGCCAGGGTTATCAGCGTCTCTCGGCAAAGAAGTCCGAGTAGTTTGGAATTAGAGAGTCATATCTTCCTGCATGAGCCTCGAGCATGTGATCAAGGTGTTGTCGACGGGAACCACAGGCGTGGGACGAAATCGCATGATCGAACACTATGACTAACTTATGTCGTGAGAAGAACGCTTGAGTTTGGACACTCGAAGGATGTCCACTGGACGGGTCAGTTCCGCGATAATAACTAAGTGTTTGAACCTGCCGCTACAATAATCGTCATTGAGGTGAGAAAAAGCCCGGAGCCGGTTAGCTCCGGGCCGTCGCCGTAGAACTGCCGTTTACTTCGCAGCGATAACAGTCTTCTGTGGAACACTGCTACTTGCGATTCTTACTTCCTCCTCCAGTTTGGAAGTAGGAAGCTGCATGGCGCCGCCATTCCCACGGGAAACGGTCGACAGGAAATACTTGTCGCCATACCTGTGGAACACCAGCTTTGGAGTGCTGTCATTCCTGTCAGGTTCATTCCGGTTGAAGAGACTCAAGACATTCTTTGCTGTCTTACTGTCCCTAATTAGAATCGCAGCGGATCCGAGAGGACTGATCTCGTACGTGCCGGCTGGCATGTGAGTCTGTCCGACCATGAAGTCGAACGGAACGGTTGCCTTCGCTATCGTCTGTGCAGAGAGCGGAACGCTGATCAACAAAGCAAATGTCAATGTGGTCAGGATTCCGAAAAGGTTGCGCTTCATATTTCCTCCTTGAGGGTCCCCCCAGCGGAGCCCAAATCAAAACTGGTACAAACACCCTCTGCTTCTTATGAGAAGAAGCACGAAACGTTTCAGGTCTTTCTTTGCACAGGGGCACCCGAGCAAACTCCACCTATCGAACAGGTGCATTTGATCGCATCGCTGATCTCTGATAGATGAGGAGATGAAATGCGCAAATTGCTTCGGCACTCATCGGCGATAGCCTGCCTTCTGCGGCGCAGAATTTGAGCAAGCTTTTGCGACGTAAGCGTTGCGTGATCTGACATGATTTGGTACTGCGTTGCGATCGAGGGCCATCGCTGTAGCGATATCCTCGATCGCGAGCAGTGTCCGACCGGCGGGATTGCTTCTCGGGTGGCGGACAAGAAAGTCATCAATCTCAAATGCCGGTAGATTCGTGGGAAGTTCAATCCCGTAGCCAGGGCTCCAAACTGACGGCCTAGTCTTCCTCCGTCTCGGCCCGGAAGTATCCGGGCCAGAGATTTTTTCTGGAAACAAACCCGAGTCTGGCCAGAACCGCGGTTGACTCCTGAGAGCCAGGCTCTCGTAACCGCACTAAACACAATGCAATCTGTGGGTTGAAGGGGCCAGCATTAAAAATGCAAGGAACGGCTCCTCGCGGGTGACCCTGGCCCAGCTTTTCATTGATTTTGTGAAGACAAAGGCGCAAGATTTGCGCCGTACCTTTTCCAACGGTTCCCAATCGGCAAAAATTCCGGTTTTTCAAGACTGACCTCCGCACAACGGCTGCGTTTGCGAAGGTCTGAAATGTTTTCCGAGTTCGGGTCACTTGAATATGGGACTCCGAACGGAACTCTAGTTTGTGGGAGGTGGTCGATGACACAGCCACTCCGCCCTTTCTGCTCGGAGCCGTTGCCTGATTGCCTGGCCCATGCATTTCAATCCACGAGTGAGAGGAACATATGAATAACGGAAATGTGAAGAACAACTGGACCATCATGGTTTACATCTCCGCCGACGATGTTTTAGCTAATTTCGCAATTGATTCCTTAAATCAACTACGACAAGCGGCATCGGACGATGGAGATCTCGTGATGGCACTATTCGACCCCAATGACGGCAGCGAAGAGACATTCCGATTCCGTTTCGACGGTACGAACAAGGAGAAGCCGCTCATCGAGGTTATAGAGAATACAATGGGCTCGCTCGACATGGCGGATCCAAAGACTCTAACCGACTTCGTGATGTGGGCGTCCGGGCCGCTCAGTCAGCCAAAAGACAGGCACTATTGTCTAATCCTGTGGGGGCACGGGACGGAACTGCTGCTGGACCGGGATCCAGGTAAAAAAGGAGAGCGATATCTGACTCCCGCGAAACTCAAGACTGCTCTAGAAAATACCGGCTTCAACAAAGACAACAAACTCGATTTCGTTGCTTTTGATGCTTGCTCTATGAGCATGGTTGAAGTTGCCAGCGCGCTTCAGGGCTGCGCTCAGTACATGATCGCATCGCAGGACGAAGTACCGGACGTAAGCTTTCCCTATGCACGAATTGTGGAGGGGCTGAGAGGTCGAGGTGGGGATCCCAAAAATGTCGTCGATTTGATCCCCGAGATCTATGTCGAATCCTTCCGAGACTATCTCGTCACGCGTCGCAACGGGGTGAAGGAAATCATGCTTTCAAGCCTCAACTTAGACAACGTGAAGAAAATCACGGACCCAGTGAGTAACCTCGCCCGTCTTCTGCTGCACTCAGTCGAAGACAAGGACCTTGCTGATGCAATTGTCCAGTCCCGTCACGATGCGCACGATTTCGTTCTCGGTTTGTTCGTGGACCTTTATGACTTTTGCGAGAAGTTGCCTGGTAGTTTGGACAAAAACAAGTGTGAGAACAAGGTCTATTGCGGGCAATTAAAGGATGCGTGTAAGCAAGTTCGAGAGGCGATCGAAACAGAGAGAACGTGATTGCCAATGTTACGAGGCCAAACGTAAAGGATTGTCACGGTGTTTCTATATATTTTCCGTACTCCTTGGAGAAGAACGAAGATCAGCAAATAAAGAGATTGTTAGGTGAAGCCGGAACGGGAATCCTAAACTTAGCACTGGTTAAAGGCGGAGGCAACAATCCGCGAAAGGCACGTAATGGAAGGATAGAAGAGTTAGAAGCAGATTTTAAGCAGTTGCCTTTTTTTAACGATGAGGGTTGGGGGGCGTTCATCAAACAAGGATGGTCGCTAGTTCTGGCCCGAAAGTTTCCCAAGAACTTAGACTTGCACTATTCCGCTGAACAGGTCGCCATGAATCTCTCGGCAGCGCTGGGCAGTGGGGACGAGGTCAAGGGCTGGCGAAAAGATCAGGCCACTTTGGAAGCAGCATGAAAATGTGAGCAAAGAGTCGAAAACGTTGACGTTAAAACCTGCGGCGTGAGCCTGGTGACTGGATGTGAGCTACTAGTGAAGAATTGCTCCTCGGGATGGCTCTGGCGGATGGGGACTATGAGATGGCTCATCGTTACGGCACTGCTTGCGTGCGTTCTTTTATGCTCGGCCGCGATGAGTGGCGCTAGACAATTCAGCGTTGCGAAGCGAGTCGACAACCTTGATAGTTCAGCAGAGGACCGCAAGCAGAGTTCTGTCGCCACATCCCGGGTGGATCATGGCGACAATTTTCTACCGAAAAAGGCTGAAGAATCAGCCCAAAGAGCGGCGGTCCTTCGCCAGACGCAGACAGCCACGAGCCTCTTGTCTGCAATCAGGTTGCTCGGAGAAAGTTCGCGCCTCTTCGCAGCAGCCCGGTCGTACGACAAGGCTGCAGAAGCACAACTACAGATCGGTGAGATCTACATGATACTCAGCGAGTTCAACAAGGCTCGCAAATCTTTCGACGAGGCGTTCAAGATCGCGCACGACATGGAATTGCGATGCGGTGCGTTGAGCGATATCGCTCGATTGTATGCCAGCATCGGCCCTTATTCCCTTGCGGACGACTATTCACGGCAGGCATTGAGCATGTGCGAAAACCTCAGCGCAAGGCCACAAGCCGAGGCCCTAGAGGCTCGCGGTGAAGTTCTCCATTCCGGCGGTGAATACTCGAAGAGCGCGGACTGCCTCAGGCGTGCCCGGGACCTTTTTGTTATAGCCAAGGACGACAATGGCCAGGCGCAAGCACTCCTAATGCTGGCATATGCCCTTTTTTCCCAAGGCGGTGAACGGTTGCAGGGTCTACAAGCAGCTGGAGAGGCCCTTCGACTATGGTCGTTAGGTGAGAATCGCTTTGGTGTTGCCCAAGTACATGCTGCCTTGGGAATATTCGCCGTCCTGACAGGCAAGTTCGAAACCGCGCAATGCAACTATGCTGTAGCCCGACCACTGTTCCGTGATGTAGGTGATCGAGACGATGAAGCGAGTGTGCTGAATGGCTTGGGGCTCGTGAGCCGAGAAACCGGTGATTGGGACAAATCCTTAGGGTACTACCGGACTGCCAAGGCCGCCTTTGCAAATGTCCAAGATTTGTTGGGAGAGCACGAGGCAACTGAGGGGATCGGCAAAGCTTTGGCAGCTATGAAGAACTACAAACAACTGTTGCCGCTTTATTTGGCCGAGCTGCGACTGGCACGCAAGGCAAACAACTCTGTGCTCGCGGCATCAGCCTTTGCGCACATTGCGAGTGCTTACGAAGCAGAAAAGAGGTATGTCCAGGCAGAATACTTTTATCGGCTCTCGCTCGCAGGCTATCGCGCCGTGGACCACACCTACGGGGAAGGCGAAGCTTTGATCCGCCTAGGGCGACTACAGGCCCGCCGAAAAGAATATCAGCAAGCGATCGCTTCTCTAGAACAAGCGAACTCCTTGAAAGAGAAGATGGGCCAGATTGAGGAGATAGCCGAAATACAATACGAGTTAGCCTGGATTTATCGGCGATTAAATCGGTTGGAAGACTCACGGCTAGCTATTGAGAAGACAATTGACATAGTAGAACATCAGAGGATTAGTATTTCGCATTTTGACACACGTGCTTTGTATTTCGCTTCTGTGCACCGCTACTATGCACTGTATGTACAAGTACTGATGTTGCTCCACCAACGCGACCCAGAACTCGGATTCTCGAAGAAGGCCTTTGAGGCTTCGGAAAGAAGCAAGGTACGGTCCCTCCTGGATCTGCTGACCACATCGGATCAAGACGCCCCCTGCGATGAGCTTCTGCAAAGGCAATTGGGAGTCGTTGACGCCACCGAGGTTCGTGCCATCGATGCAAAACAAGAAGCTCCGTCAGTGGCGCCGACTCTCACGCTGGAGGAGGTACAGGCGGAGATTGGAAACGAGGACACGGTTCTGCTTGAATATGCGCTCGGTGATGACAAAAGTTATGTATGGGTCGTAGGCCCACACCAGATCACTTCCCACGAACTGCCGAAGTCAGCGCAAATCAGGCAATCGGTGGATGCTTTTCGAAAGGCGCTCATTCCTGCACAGCTAAGGAATGGAGAAAGTGCGGTCGACTACCAGGCGAGAGTGCGCATGGCAGACCAGGCATATCGCTTGCATGCGCAGCAACTATCACGATCGCTTCTTGAACCACTCCCTCTTTCAGGGCTAAAACGCCTCCTCATTGTGCCGGATGAATCTCTCCAATACATCCCGTTTGCTGCCCTTCTATTTCATGGCTCAGGTGCAGGCAAGGAACTTCTGGTCAAACATTTTGAAATCGACGTACTGCCTTCCGCTTCTGTACTCGGGATCTTGCGAAAAGCAACTGGCAAGCGAACTCCACCTACGGCCTCCATCGCGATTTTCGCCGATCCGGTTTTTGAATCCGATGACGAGCGAGTGTCAATGCGTCGTGCAGCCGCTAAGAGAAGCTGTGAAGATCGGCCCGCCAGTTTGACTCGGGCCATCCGCGACATCGGGGGATCTCAGTACATTGCCAGACTGCCGGCTTCACGTGTCGAGGCTGAGGCAATTGCAAAAGTCCTGCGTTCCCCAGATCCTCAAGCTGTGCATGTTGCGCTGGACTTTGACGCTAGCCGCGCTAACGTACTCACGGATGGGCTCACACGTTTTCGTCTGGTACACTTCGCAACACACGGGGTGGTCGACACTCGGCACCCAGAAATGTCCGGGCTCATTCTGTCATTGGTAGATAGGAGCGGCAAGAGGCAAGATGGCTATTTGCGCCTGGGCGACATTTACAAGTTGAAGCTTTCGGCCGATCTCGTGGTTCTGAGTTCCTGTGACTCGGCGCTGGGCAGGGATCTGGAGTCCGAAGGGATCATAGGTTTGCCGCGTGGTTTCCTGTATGCGGGAGCCAAAAGTGTTATTGCAAGCCTGTGGAAGGTGAATGACGATGCAACCGCAACACTGATGTCTCGCCTCTATGCACGAATAAAGAAGGGCGAAAGTCCAAGTTCAGCCTTGCGCGGTGCACAACTCGAGATGGTGCAGGACGAACGCTGGGCCAATCCGTACTACTGGGCAGCTTTTGTATTGCAGGGAGAGTACAGGTAGAAGTACCACTTCATCAGGCTGCATTTCGTAGGTTGCTTATGGCACCGCAACATGGGGAGAAAAGGACGCTCACGCCGGAAGCATTCGGAAAGTTTCTTCGCTGGCTGTCTGAAGACGATGAGTTAGCTGTGCGCGAGTACCAGCGGATCAGGACAAAGTTGATTAGGTTCTTCATTCATAAAGGTTGTACAGACGCCGATGATCTATTCGATAGAACCGTGGACATTGTGGTTGCGAAGGTTGAATCATGCGAGGAGTATCAAAACCCCCTTGCGTATTGTTATGGAGTAGCAAGAAATGTGTGGCACGAGGACACGCGTGAGCGGAAATCTGTTCCTTTGGAGGTTGATGTCGCGTTTCCGGAACATCCAGACCCGAAGCCGCACGAACTGGAACTACAGTGCTTGGATCGTTGCCTGGCTCAGCTATCACCCGGAGACCGCGATGTTGTAACCCGTTATCACGGCCAGCACGGGCACGACAAGATTCCGGTCAGGCGAGGCCTAGCAGATGGCGCTGGAGGGATTAATGCCTTGCGCATCCGAGTGTGCAGAATCCGAAAGGAACTCCGTATTTGTGTTGTTGACTGTACGAAACGGTTATTAAATTGATAATTTGCTGAGGTAGGGCCATGAAAAGCAATTTACCTGATCGTAGTCTGATTCGGGAGTACTTACTGGGCAGACTCGATAACGAGAAGGAGCTTGAAGAGCAGTTGAGTCATGATATTTGTGCTAATGATGAATTATCTGAGATGGTTGAATCTATCGAAGAAGAGATCATTGAGGACTTTCTGGATGGGACGATGGATTCTGCCGACAAGGATGCTGTTAGTACATATTTTCTGAGGCCGCCTCAGCGCCAGGAGAAATTACGATTCGCTAGGCTGTTAAACAATCATTTGGCAGAGCAGCATCAGTTGGTTCAGACAATATCAGATATGCGGCCTTCGGCTTACACGAATGCTGTGCGCGACCGCTCTGAATATAGCGCGCCTATCCCTTGGTGGACCCATTTCAAAACTTACGGGCAACTCACCGCATTCGTTGTACTGGGCATCGGGAGTCTGCTTTACATATCTGCCCTTCAAAAGAAAGGAGCCGGCCTTGAGTCCCAACTCGCGCAAGAGCGAGTGCATTCAGCAAACCTGGTTAAGGAAGCCCCGATATTGCAGTCATCGTTCATACCTTTAACGTTGGTTGCGGATCGCTCTCGTGGGGATGACTCGCAGATTCCTCACATTGAAATCAGACCTTCCACACGGCGGATCATGGTGGACATTGCTCTGCAAGGCCATAGCCCGGGTCCCTTCAATGTGAATCTTGAGACCAAAGCTGGGAATGGTCCGATGTGGTCAGCCCGGCTGCTACCACTCTTTTCATCTTCTGGCGACACTCGGCTGGTGTTCGACTTACCAGCCCAGGGACTGGAATCAGATGTGTACTCTTTTGTTGTCTCGTCGCTGCTTCCGGGATCCGGAAGCGGGAAGCACTACGATTTTCGCGTTGAGCTGGCACATTAAGTGGTCGCAATCCGGTCGTGGACTGGTCTTCTTAAGATGTGCCGAGACGCATATTGCTGTCTCGGGTAAACTGACGGGGAACATAGCAGGTTGAAAGCACGGCTCCAGACACTTACCCCAGTCCTCAAGCCTTTTCCGGTTTTCCTGTGGTATTGCCACACAACTTGTGCGATATTGTGTGGTATTGCCACAGGAGAGCTAGATGGGCCCATCGAAACTAGATCTTTTGCAAGGAACGCTCGATGTAATGGTCCTGCAAACGCTGGAAGTCTTGGGTCCGTTACATGGATACGGCATTGCGCGTCGTATTGAACAGGTGAGCGGGAATGAAGTCCTGCTCAACCAGGGCACGATTTACGCATCTCTCGTGCGCTTGCAGCAGCGCGGCTGGATCAACGCCAAGTGGGGCACTTCCGACAATAACCGCAAAGCAAAGTTCTACTCCATCACAAAGCTGGGTCAGAAGCAGTTGATGAAGGACACTGCCTATTGGCAACGTTTGGCGGGAGTCATGGGTCGAGTTCTCTCCATGCAGGGCGAAGGAGGTGAGCGGTGATCTCCCTCCGACAGACACTCAACCGATTCCGGGCGTTCTTGCGCAGCGAACAGCTCGACCGCGAAGTCAAAGAAGAGATGGCTTCACATCTCGAAATGGCCGTGGAAGAAAATCTCAGGAGAGGTATGTCTGCCGATGAAGCGCGGCGTCAGGCCCTTGTCCGATTCGGCGGCGTACAGCNGGCCATCGAGCGGCATCGCGAGTCCCGCACCCTGCCATGGGTCGACGTCCTGAGGCAAGATCTGCGATTTACATTGCGGATGTTGCGGCGCGACTTCGGGTTCGCAGTCGTTGCCGTTCTGATTCTTGCTCTCGGTATAGGGGCAAACATCGCTGTCTTCAGTGTGGTGAATACGATTTTGCTGCGGCCATTGCCGTTTCGCGATCCGCAGCAATTGGTACGGATCGTCGAGAAGGATCCGAAAGCCGGCGAGTCGAGCAAAACCTATACGGCAGACGCCACTCAGGATTTCCAGCAACAGAATCACTCTTTCCAGTCGGTCAGCGGCTACTTCGCTTTCACTGGGCCCGACAATTTCAAGCTCATTGGGAACAGCCAGCCTACACCGGCGACAGGCATTCTCGTTGCGGAACGCTTCTTTCAGACTCTCGGTGTAGAACCTTCCCTGGGACGTTTGTTCAGACCGGAAGAATTCCTCCAACACGCCCAGCCCGTTGCACTTTTGAGTTATCCGTTCTGGAAACGACGGCTCGCTGGTGATCGGAGCATCGTCGGGAACACGATCAATCTGAACAATACCTCCGTGATGGTGATAGGAGTGTTGCCGAAAACCTTCGATTTCGGCGCCGTCTTTTCGCCCGGTGCCAAAGTCGATCTCTTTGTGCCCTACATCATGGATGATTTCCGTGACGACGGAAATGACCTGGCATTGGTTGGACGCCTGAAGCAGGGAGTGACTCTGGCGCAAGCCCAGAGTGAAGCCGACCAACTCTTCCCCCAACTCTATTTCGAGCACAAGCACCCTGAATACGGAAAGGGTTATACAGGCCAGCTTACGGGATTGAAGGAGTACGTCAGCGGCAAGTTGCGTCGGTCGCTCATCGTGCTGTGGTGTGCCGTTGGATTGATCCTGCTCATCGTTTGCGTAAATCTCTCGAACCTTCTCCTGGCGCGAGCGGCGGCGCGCAGCAAAGAATTTGCCATGCGGCGAGCATTGGGGGCAGGACGCACTCGGCTCGTCCGTCAATTGCTTACTGAGAGCCTGGTGCTCGCCGGCGCTGGCGGAATCCTGGGTCTCGGATTTGCCTGCGCCATCCTCTCGTATTTGTCCCATCAGGGGTCGATTGCTCTACCGCTGCTCGCGATGGTGCGCGTAGACGCAACGGTCCTCGAGTGGACGCTATTGATCGCAGTCGCAGCCGCACTTCTGTTCGGAGCGGCACCGGGTCTCCGCATGTCAGGCGGCAATCTCCAGGAAGTCCTGAAAGGTAGCGGACACGGACTCAGCGAGGGCCGAAAACACGACCGGCTCCGCTCGACCCTGGTGATAACGGAAATCGCTCTGGCTTGCGTGCTCCTCGTCGGTGCGGGTTTGCTGTTACGCAGCTTTCTCCGTGTTCTGGACATCGACCTGGGCTTCGAGGCCAGCCACGCGGCCGCTATCAGCGTGGACTATAACGATGGCGGAAATCCCGCGAAACGCGCGGCGATCTGGCAGGAGGTTACAAGCCGAAGTTTGATGATTCCGGGCGTCGAGTCGGTTGGCATATCCGACAACCTGCCCATGAGCCGGAACCGAAGTTGGGAGATTGCGGCAAAAGGTGAGCAGAAGAAGCTCGATGACCAGGATTTCCTCCCCGTGTTCGTTTATATCGTTTCTCCTGGCTACCTGAAGGCGATGGGAATGCACCTGATGGAAGGCCGCGATCTCACTTGGAATGATCTCTCCAACGATCGTGCGGTAGTCATCATCAACCAGACCGTCGCGCGCAAATTGTGGCCGGGACAGGATCCGATCGGCCGAACAGCCGTAACGGGCGGAACTGATGCCGAGATTATCGGGGTGATTGCCGACGTCCGCGAAACGGGTGCAGAGTACAAACCTGGAGCGCAGATGTACCTGCCGGCGACGAAACGATTTGGCCCGGAAGGCTGCTATCTGGTTCTGCGTTCGAAGCTGCCGCTCACGACACTGGCAGCAAGTGTGATGCGCACTCTGCGCGACATGAACCCCGGACAGCCCGCGACGGAATTCAAGCCAATTCAGATACTAGTCGACCAAGCGACGTCTCCGAGACGGTTCTTTGTCCTGCTGGTCGGAACCTTTGCATGTCTCGGACTTGTTCTGGCTTCGCTGGGGATCTATGGGGTTATCTCGTATTCGGTGACGCGGCAAACACAGGAGATTGGCATCCGCATAGCTCTTGGTGCATCGCAATGGTGGGTGCAATTTGATGTGATCTGGAAAACGTTGCGACTCGCGCTAATCGGCGTCGCCGTTGGAATCGTCGCCTCGCTCATGCTTGCGCGCGTGATTGCTTCTCTTCTTTTTCAGACTGCCCCCACTGATCCGCTTACGTTTGTTGGGATGGTCGCGCTACTGGGAGTGGTCGCGTTGCTGGCAGGGTATCTCCCGGCACGAAGAGCTTCAAAGATCGATCCAATGGTTGCTCTGCGTACAAATTGAAATCATGAAGGGCCTCCGCTTTAACGTGATGCTCTCTGCCAACGTCGATCTCCCGTTGTGCTTGCTTGCCCACCTGGAGGCCTTGAGTCGTCACCCATTTTGTTTCGTAGTTTCGATTGGTGCCGCCATAAAAAGCGTTCGCGAGCTGCACAAGATCACTCAGTCGATACATCCCTCCAGCTGCGAACCAGTTCTCCATGTCTTAAGTGCTTCGTCTTTGGATTCATGTTGACACCCCGCCTCGACGGCTACGGATTTG